>CAJIAL010000045.1_pt1 | contig 29557 bp, 26 predicted proteins | sample 9199091 | NCBI WGS metagenome assembly CAJIAL01 (sample SAMEA7708270, study PRJEB35096) | sediment metagenome | biome: marine neritic benthic zone biome [ENVO:01000025]; feature: sediment [ENVO:00002007]; material: shallow marine sediment [ENVO:03000034] sea grass bed [ENVO_01000059] ... | reverse complement strand
TGGCAGCACTCTACGAAGCCCAGGACCGGTATGCCGAGGCGGAACCGCTGTACCAGCGGGTCCTGAGCATTCAGGAGCAGACCCTGGGGCCGGCGCATCCGGATGTGGCTACCAACCTCAGCAATCTAGCGGCGCTTTATCATACCCAGGGCAATTATGCCCAGGCCGAAGCGCTCTACCGACAAGCCCTGGCGATTGCCCAAAAGCGTCTCGGTCTGGAGCATCCCGATGTCGCCATCGACCTGGAGAACTACGCTATCCTGTTACGACAGATCAATCGCACTGCGAAAGCCGCAGAGCTGGAAGCCCACGCACAGGAAATTCAGGCCAGGCACACGCCATCGATACACGATGCCGAGAAAGAAATTTCGCTTGATCACATGGAGAACTTGATGCAAACATTTCTTGAGACCGGCCAAGTGCCCAGGGCTCGCTAATATGCGGCCTCCTCTCCACCGCCTGCATAACGCCATGGATCACGGCCTAGTCAAGCGGCGCCTCAGGATTCGTCGCCGTGCCCGAAAGCACTTCCTTGAGATCCAAACCGGCGCAGAACGACCGCTCCCCGGCACCACGCAACACGACGACGGACGTATCGGCATCGTCAGCGAGCTTCCCCTAGCCCCCTTATCCGAGGCGACCACAGCGCGGTCCTCCTGCCTCTGCACGGTGATGATCTGCATCCTGGCGGTGTGGCCACCGACGCGGTTCAGTCCCCACATAGACAAGATGACGAACACCGCGGGGCTCTTAGAGACTGCAAGGTTGTGTTCTCAGCAGCGATTGTATACTCAGTGTGCTAAATGCATACGTTGAGAACCAAAATCAATACGGCAACCGTGATGGTGATAGCTTGCATCGTTGTCCCCATTGACGAGACCGTCGGATTCGTCTCTCTCATACTGCCTCATCGTTTTAGCGTACTTCTCAGCTCTTTATATTTATCGTTCGCAAGGATTTTGGCGGTGCCAAAAAAGCAAGGATCTTTCTCCCAAGGCCCGGCTTCCAGCTCCCAGGTGGTGTCTTTCCATTGCTGATGACCGGAAGTGCGTAATTCCTCTAATCGATTGCGCACCGTGTTACCGATTCGGGCTAATTCGCGGCAACGACGCTGAAAATATGGTGTTGACTTGCGCGTGAAATCGTAACTGACCAACGTCGGAAGGATGGCGACGGTGTCCAGATGTGCGGCAAAGTCGGGATAGTGGACGGTCGCAGGCTGATATTCAGTGGCAGTTGCCGGGAGTTTGAGTGCAAGCATATGGACCTGTTCAACATAGGGTTTGAATGCCTCGATCTGGCGCATCGCACCGAGTTTCTTTATCACCTCCATGGGTGCATTACCGACGACGAAAGCCGCATCAGCACGATCCAACAGGACGGACATAATGCCTGCGACAGGCTTCAATTGGATCCGCTCCGAGGGCGTGACACCGTGCAGGTGCAGGAGATTATGTGCCACCACCCACATGGCTGTATTGTCGGGCCCCATTACCACCCGCTTGCCGTCAAGGTCTTCCAAGCGACGAATGCTTTGCCGAGCGATCACATGGACCACTTTGCGACCGATGGTCATGATAAAGCGTAAATACTCCTTGGCTCTGCGCATGCGGGGATTTTTCGAGCGTGCTGTATACTGCAACATATCAGACGGAACCACACTGAGACCGGCGTTTTCTCGACTAAGCATCCTGCGAACGTTTGCGATAGGTCCCGCAGTCGGCTTGACCATAGTTCCCGCGGCTTTGTCGGTCACTATATGCGACATTTCATGCCCCATTTGGATCAAAACCGGGTCACCCGAATCGATCACCATGCCAATGCAGGCGTACGGGCGATCACAAGAGCCCTGCGCTTGACCGAAGACAGGCTGGTAGCCGAGCATGAGTGTGATAATAAGTATCACACACGGCTGAACTTTTAGTAGGGGTGAATCCACCTTAGAATCATTATTCATTGGAATTACCCTCACAAAAGAGATGACAGTGAACGTACCACTATTGAGACTCAATAGCTTGTATTTGACGATGCACCATCTCAGTTTGAAGACACAATAGATTCTTCTTCAACCGAGGTCAATTCTTTTTTTGATATCAACAGGAATGCAAGCCTGGAGGTGTGGCACGATCAGACGGTGAGTGGGCGTTACGCTCTATCGCCAGGTGGCATATGAGCGAGGAGGAGCAGAACGGGCACGCCGCACACGAGTCACCACGCCCTATCAATCTCTATGACCGCTCGAGCACGTAATGCAGGTAGTTCCCAACTCCGGCTCCAATACCGCCTCGCCGTCGAGTACCCCCCACGTGCATGCATGTGCCAATGCGTCGCATCAGCACCCCGTGGAGCACAGGCGGCATGTGTTGATGTGAACGTGAGGAGGGAACCCTGACCGATGACCAGACATTGGACGCCATGTCGCCGGGACTCTTGAAGGTCGTGGAACGAGCGCAGCGCGAACCCGCAGGACGGTTCAACTCGCTGGTGCCCCTGATCGATGTGTCTGCCTTGGAACGCGCCATCACAAAGCCAACGTGGAAGTCGAACGGTCAGACCAAGAACTCGAATCCATTGTCGTCGCGATTCCATGATCACTCGTTGCTCTTCCACCCGGGCTGCAAGTTCAGCCTCTCACTCCCCTACCTTGTACCTGTTGCACCAGCCCTCGTATATTCTCGTCCCTGAACGTTGGCTCAGATGCTTCAGGACCAGTGGACTGCCGCGTTCCAGAACCCGCCCTAAACTGGCAACAAGCGGCACGTCGTTCCATATGCCTCTGTCTGACAGCACCAGCGAACGCTGTCGGGGGATGAAAGCATAGCTGGAGACAGGAAGCCGTTGGCCCTTTTTCGGCTCATGCTTCGTCAGTCGAGAGGAACTCGTTGGCAATCACCAACGCTTAAGCTGCCAAACGCTCATAGTGATGATGCAGTCCCCCCTCCCGGTACCTTTGTGACCGCTTCCAGTTCTGGTAGCTGCATTGGCGGAGGCTTGGGTGCATCCATGTCGAGTCGGCCTTCCCAATGCCTACGCCCTGGGGGAACCTTGGGGCTCTATCCTCAGCAGAAATCAATCAACTCTGACTCTGTTGATTTATTCGAGGAGGAGCACGGCGTGATTCCCGCTTGACTCTACCGGGGGACCCGCGTCACAATGGGCGCCGAATGTCTTTGCGTATTCATACGATATGTCGGCCCGAGTAGCGGGCGTACGACATCAGGGGAAGGAACACAGAAATGCACTGTGGGGTGATGGTCACCGGCTACAACCAAGGCGACTGGGACCGCTTGATGACGGGGGACTACGACCGTCCGCCGACGGTCTCGGACGCCGAGAATATGGATACCACCCTCTACATGGGAGAGCTCGTCGAGCCGCTCGGCTTTGATTCAATTTGGGCCACCGAGCACTACGGTTCGGCGTACTCGATGCAGCCGAACCCTTTGCAATATCTGGCGTATTGGGCAGGCCGTACCAAACGGGTCGACATGGGAACGGCAGTGATCGTCGCACCGTGGTGGAATCCGGTACGGCTGGCCCACGAGATCTCTATGCTCGATATCTTGTTGCAGGGCCGTCGTCTTCACCTGGGTATCGGCCGCGGCATCGCGCCCCACGAGTACGCCTCGCTTGGCTACCCGATCGAGGAGTCGCACAAGTACTTCTACGACGTGGTGAATGCGATCAAGGCTGCCGATGGTGCCGAGCGCTTCACCTTCGACGGCGAGGTCTACAAGATTCCGCCGACCACCATCCGGCCGCAGGCCCGTCACAAGGGCGATCTCACCACGAGAATCAAGGCGGCGTTCACCACCAAGGCCTCAGCGCGACTGGCGGCCGAAAACGGCCTCGGGCAGATGTTTGTCTCCGGCGCTAACCTCGACGAGATGACCGCACAGGTACGGCAGTTCAACGACATCCGGGCTGATATCGGCCTCCCGCCGGACCAGCCCACCACCCTGTTGTGGATGTACTGCGCCGAGACCGCAGCGGAAGCTGAAGAGGGGTGGGAATATTTCCATAACCAGCTCACTGCTGCCCAGCACCACTACTTCGAATGGAACAACCCCGGCTTCGAGGGTATCCACGGCTACGAGGAATACCTCGAGCGCCAGACCGCTGATGTCGGTGTCGCCGATGCGAGCCTCGAGGCGCGCCGTGCGACCCAGCCCATCGGCACCCCCGACGAGATCATCGACAAGATCAAGACGCTGCAGCAGGCCATCAGCCTCGAGACGCTCGTCGTCCACATGTGCTATGGCGGCATGCCTCGGGAGAAGGCCGAAAAGAGCCTCCGCCTCTTCGCCGAGAAGGTCCTTCCCGAAGTGCAGGCCATGCCCACCCCGATCAACCCGGCCTCGCTTAGTCAACCCGTGAGCTGAACGGATGCCTCTCGCCGAACGGGAGCGGGTCGAGCCCGGGCTCGACCCGCTCCTTGCTCAGTACGACCACCTTTTGCAATCCTCTCTCCTCTCCTAAATCTTCCCAACCAGCGTTCCAGATACCTACACCTTAGGCAACTCTGGGTTCAGCCTCAGAGAAATCAATTAACTCTGACCCTTTTGATTTCTGGGGTTTGACCGGGGGAAGAGGCTTCTCTATGCTGGGAGGGTGAAGGCGTGAGCGCGAGACAGAGAAGGACACCTCATGGGATTTACCGAGATTGATGGATTACGGATTCATTACGATGCGCCGGGAGATCCCGCGGCGCATAAGGGACAGCGGGTGCTGTATGTGCATGGCACAGGGTGCAAGACGCGGGTGTGGGAACAGCATATGGCGGCTATGGCTGTTGCGCATACGCCGGTGGCCATTGATTTGCCCGGGCATGGGCGATCCGGGGGGACGGGGTTTCGGGGGGCGGCGGACCATGCGCACTTCGTGGTCGAATTGGCAACGCACTTGGGTTGGGATCGTTTTGTGGTCGCGGGACATTCCATGGGTGGGGGCATCGCGCTGACCATTGCCCTCTATTACGCCGAGCGACTCAACGGCTTGATGCTCATTGACACCGGGGCGCGGTTGCGGGTGCATCCCGATATTCTCCGCGCTAGCCGCGCCGCTGCTGCCGTGGGCCAGCGCCCCTCTGCGGATCGTACGCGGGGGTATGCCGCAAGTACGCCGCAGTCCGTGGTCGAGGCCGTACATGCCATGACGGCTGATACCGATCCGGCCGTGACGTATAAAGATTGGATCTGCGACGACACGTTTGATTGCATGAGTCGGGTCCATACCATTACCGTGCCGACTCTGGCTCTGTGTGGGGATGAGGACAATCTCACGCCGTTGCGGAACCATACATTTTTCCAGCAGACCATGTCTAATTGTCAGTTGGCGGTCGTCAAACAGGCGGGGCATTGGCCCTATATCGAACAACCTGAGGCGTTCAACACGGCAGTCCGTGGTTTTCTCGACGGTCTACCGCCGCTGACGCCATAGCGAGGGTGTTGTTATGTCGTCACCGCATACCTTGAGCGCGAGCCAGGCCGTGCAGGCCATTGCTGCAGGAACATTGACGAGCGAGGCGCTGGTCCAATCCTGTCTCGATCATATCGCCACCCGTGAGCCCAAGGTCGGGGCGTGGACATATCTCGATCCGGAACAGGCGCTGGCGCAGGCGAAAGTGTGCGACCAAGCGCAGACGCGTGGGGTGCTGCATGGGGTGCCCATCGGTATCAAGGATATTATTGATACCGTTGATATGCCGACGTCCTACGGCTCGCCGATCTACGCTGAGCATCGGCCCGTGTGGGATGCGCCGTGCGTGGCCCTCTTGCGGGCGGCGGGAGCGGTGATCTTGGGCAAAACCGTGACCACGGAGTTTGCCATGTTTACGCCGGGGAAAACGGCCAATCCGCATAACCCGGCGCATACGCCGGGTGGGTCGTCGAGTGGCTCGGCGGCGGCCGTGGCGGCGGATATGGTACCGCTGGCGCTGGGGACGCAAACGGCGGGGTCGATCATCCGTCCGGCGTCGTATTGCGGCGTTGTGGGGTATAAACCCACGCACGGTGTCTTGTCGACTGCCGGCATTAAAGCCTTGTCCCAGACACTCGATACTCTGGGCGGTTTTGCACGGACTATGGAGGACCTTGTATTGCTGCGAGCTGCATTCCTGGGTAGCAACCCCACGTTAACACCCTTGGCGCAACCGCCGCGTATTGTGCTGATCCGTACGCCGCAGTGGCCGGAGGCCGCGCCTGCCACACGCGTGGCCTTGGAGACCGCTGCACACCATTTTACGACGGCGGGAGCGCAGGTGGAAGAGAGCACTCTGCCACCGCCGTTTGCGCATTTGCGCGATGCGCAGATGACCATTCAGTGCTTTGAAGGGGCGCGGTGCTGTGCCTACGAACTGACGCGGCATGCGGCGAGTTTGAGCACGCGTACACGGGAAGTGTTGGAGCCGGGTTTATCACTGCCGTTCGCCGAGTATCAAGAAGCGCTTGAACTCGCCGAGATGTGTCGGCAGGAGTTGGCAGCGCTTTTTGCTGCGTATGACGTCCTTCTCGTCCCGAGTGCGCCGGGCGAGGCTCCGGAGGGTTTGGAGGCCACGGGGGACCCGATGTTCAATCGGTTGTGGACATTGTTGCACGCGCCTGCCGTGACGCTACCCGGCTTGACCGGACCGCAGGGACTGCCGGTTGGCGTCCAGGTGGTCGGGCCGCTGGGAGCGGATGAGCGCCTGCTGCGCATTGCCTCGTGGATGCAGGCGCATCTGACGTGATGTGTCTTGGAATGCTGACTGTGAATATACGGAAAGAAATGAGGTGAAGTGATGGCTGTTGTCGAAACTGAACGCCACGGGCAGATTTTAATCGTTCGCATGAACCGGCCGGAACGCCTGAACGCCCTCGGCCGCGACCTTCGCGCCGGCTTGGCGGAAGCCTGGCGCACGTTGCGAGACGACGATGACCTCGAGGTCGGTATCTTCACCGGCACCGGCCGGGCCTTTTGTGCCGGTGAGGACATGAAGGAATCGGTCGAACGCGGCGCCCCGGGGGGCGGGGAGAAGAAACCCGACGACCCCCTTATGGACGGTACGCTGCAAAAACCCGTTATTGCCGCGGTCAATGGCTATGCCATGGGCGGCGGCTTCATGTTGGTCGAACGCACAGACCTCCGTGTTGCAGTCCCCGGTGCGATCTTCGAGATTTCCGAAGCCAAGCGCTGGCTCCTCGGCGGGTATAACCACGGCTTTTTCGCCGGGCTGCCGCATCCTATTGCCACCGAGATGGCCCTGGGCTTTCGCTTTACGGCGGAACGCTTGTATCAGGTGGGTTTTCTCAACCGCTTGGTGGATGCCGACGATCTCCTGCCCACGGCGATCGAAATGGGCGAGCACCTGTTGACGTTGCCTCCGGCGTCGCGGGTGAACACGGTGTATATGATGCGGCATATGCAACCGCAGATACCTCCGAATCTTAAACGTCTGGCGGCGAAGCTGCATGACCATGGGGACAAGGAGGACTTGATGGAATCACGCCGTGCCTTTGCCGAAAAGCGTACGCCGAATTTCCAGGGCTGGAAAGATCCCGCCGATCGGTACCGTATGCCCACGCTTGAAGATTCCGAGTAGTACTATTCCCGGCTACGCCTTGCCCGCGACCTTTGTTGGGTCGACGGGCTCGGGCGTGGCATCGCCGCTGTAATAGGTCGTGCCGTCCTCACGCAGAGGGACACCTTCGACGCCTTTGTACGCCTGCACTGCAGGCACCCACGGCCAGGCGTCGTCCAGCATCAGCCAGAGGCGGAGCAGATGCCGTCTGCGCGCCGGATCGGGGTCGTCTTCAAAGCTGGTGCGGTTATGCAGTAAGATGCAGTTATTGAAGAAGATCGCCTCCCCGGGCTGCAGCATAAATTGCAACTTGACGTTGTCGCGACGTGCGACTTCCTCAAAATAGTCCAGTGCGGCGACTTCCTCGGCGCTGAGCTCCGTGCCGAGTTCCCGCGCGCCCATTTCGATGTAGGCCCGTAAAAAGACGGTACTCAGCTTTCCTCCCAGTTCCGAAAACAACGGCACGCGCTGCGGCGTCACCGGTGGCTCCCCCGGGCGTTGTTCGCCAAAACGATGATAGTGAAAGCCTCGAAAGAGCGGCTCCAACAGCTCGGGCTGCGAGGCCAGGATGTCGTTGTAAATCGTGTGTATGCTGGCATAGCCGCTGATCCCGCCTTGCATGGCTTTGTGCAAACACAGCATACCGAGGAGATCGGCGCGATCCGTGTGCAGCGTCAGTTCCCGGCTGTTACGGTACGCGCGCTCGCGGCGGTCTCTGCCGCCGACGTCAATGACATGGCCGAGGCGATCGCCGAGGTTGCTTTGCGACACGGCGCGTCCGAAGTGCGTTCCCAAGCCCCAGTAGATCGTGGCGATGTCGTCCTCGTCGTAGCGCTCTACCGGGAAGTTGGCGAATACCACAAAGCCGCGGCCGTGCAACACTTCATGCCGCCACGCGTCCACATCGTCGGCAATCGCATCGAGGGGGAAATCCTGGCGGGTAATGTCCTCGAGGGTACGGTTGGCTGCCCGGTTGGCTGCCAGGGCACGATCCAACGCGTCGAGGTGGGCGTCTGAGAGCGTCAGAGAAAAGTCGGCTTTACTCGAAAAATCACTCGGTCGCCACGCGCTGGGGCCAACATAGGGGGCGCGAGATGTGGTCATAATTCAATCCTCTTCACTGGCACATGATGACTGGGTACGATGCCAGCATCATAGCACGTAGAGCAGGCAAGGCAAGGCGGGATGACGCCGCTGTCGCTCTCGCACGGCATTCATGCTACATTGGAGCGCACGAGTGGATACGCAGTGCAGTGAGTAAAGGCTCTCAGAGCACACGATGAGGAACAGCGCCATGAAGTTCGGCATCTTTGATCATGTTGAGCGGCGACGCGATGTGCCATTAGACCAGCAGTATCGCGACCGCCTTGACTTGTTGGCCCAGGCGGACCGTGGTGGAATCTACGGCTATCACGTCGCCGAACACCATCATTCGCCGCTCTCGACCGTGCCGAGTCAGGCGCCATACCTCGCGGCGATTGCGGCGCGAACCGAGCATGTGCGGTTTGGCCCGCTGGTGTACGTCCTCCCCTTGTACCATCCGGTGCGGCTGCTCGAAGAGATTTGCATGGTGGATAACCTCAGTGGTGGACGCTACCAGATCGGCATCGGACGCGGGGCGCCGGTTGGCGAAGAGTTTGCCATGTGGGGTGGTGAGCCCGATGAAACCCATGAACGTTTTGACGAGATCTTTGCCATACTCATGCAGGGGTTGACCCACGATTTTCTCACCTTCCACGGCAAGTATTTTCAGTTCGATGGCTTATGGATGGAGCTGCGGCCGAAGCAGACGCCGCACCCGCCCTTTTGGTACGCCGGGAATCATGTGCATGCAGCGGAATACGGCGCCAACTTCATCGGGGCTGGTACTATTGCCCGGATGCCGGAGATTGCGGCGCAGTATCGCGAGGCCTGGCAGGTTCAGATGGCGGCAAATGATCCGGCCCTGCCGCATGTTACGGACCCTCTCTACGGCGCCAGCAAACGCGTCTTTCTGGAGGACACGGACGACGAAGCGCTGAAGCGTGCCGGCATGGCCTATGACGTGTATCGGGCGAACTTCACCAAGCCGTTGCCTGGCGGTAAGTCACGCCGTCCTGAGCCGGCGGGCAGTGCTGTACGTAAAGGGGAATACCCCTGGGATGCCGATTTCGACACGGCGCGACAGCGCGAAGCGGTGCTTGTCGGCTCACCCGCGACCGTGCGCGAATACGTGCAGCGTTATACGGCCGAAAGCGACTGTAACTACTTGGTGAACTCGTTCCAATGGGGCGATATCACGCATGCGGAGGCGTCCCGCTCGCTGGAGCTGTTTGTATCGGAAGTTATGCCGTACGTTGCCGCCTCGCCGGATGCTGTCGAGGCATAGCACTGGGCACGGGTAGCACTGTCAGAAGTGGAGGAGACCTGCGTGGTACAATTTTCTTTCCGTCCCCCCAATGCCGATTATCTCGGTTTTGAAGCCACGTCTGAGGGCATTATCAGCACGGCGCGCAAAGCGGAGGCTTTGGGCTTTGACGCCGTGTTTGTCAATGATCACATCATCGTCGATGGCTCACCCCGCTCCGCTGCCTGGGCCAATACGTATGATCCGTTGATTGCGTTGTCGTTTATCGCCGCGCACACCACGAGCATTCCCCTCGGCACGTCGGTGCTGATCATGCCTTACCGCAATCCCATCGCCACGGCCAAGATGCTGGCGACGCTGGATCAGATGTCGGGCGGCCGCGTCATTGCCGGTGTGGGTGTGGGGTGGAATGAAGCCGAGTTCAATGCCTTGGGCGTGCCGTATCATGAGCGCGGCGCGCGCACCACGGAGTATCTGCGCCTGTGGCAAGCATGTTGGGCGCCGGGCGCGGTCTCTTTTCATGGGCGGTTTTTCGCGTTTGATGACATGCATATAAGCCCTAAGCCGGTGCAGCAGCCGCATCCGCCGATCTGGATCGGTGGCTCCAGTAAGGCGGCGTTGCGCCGCGCCGCCGAGTTCGCCCAGGTCTGGCAGCCGACACCCACGCCGTTGGCGGACTTGATCGCACGACAGGAGGTGCTGCGTGAAGCCTGCGCGCAGATTGGTCGTGCTGACGTTCCCGTCACGCGCATGAGCTTTCGGGTCAACTTTAGCGCCATCACGGGCAACACCGTGCCGGCGGGGGCGGAGCGGCCGACGGGGCAGGGTACGCCGGCGCAAGTGGCGGAGGACATCCAACGCTATCGGCAGGAGGCTAGTGTCGAAGCGTTTCAGATGAATTTCAATGGGTGTCACAGCTTGGAGCAGTTGGTGGATTCCATGGATTGTTTTATGCAAGAAGTCAAACCTCTGGTCGAGCAATAACCCTCGAACATGCACATTGAGGAGAACAGTCATGGCACAAGTGGTGTTGGGACTCGGCACCTCGCATAGCCCTCAGTTGAGCACGTTGCCGGAGTTCTGGGCGGCGCGTGGAGAGCGCGACCAGGGCAACCCTGAGCTTATCGGCACGGATGGTCTCGTATCCAAATACGATGCGCTGTTGGCCAGAGCCGACGTGGATCGCATTGCCAAGGAAATTACGCCCGAGAAATTTCGGCAACGTCACGAGCGTAATCAGCGAGGCATTGCCAAGGTCAAAGAGGCGTTGTACGCGGCGGAGCTCGATGTGTTGGTGATGGCAGGAGATGATCAGCAGGAGTATCTGCGCGACGATAATATGCCCGGCTTCTGTGTCTATTGGGGCGACGATGTAGTGGTGAAAGGCCGGGGCCCCGATACGTCTACGAGTAACCAGCCGCTCATCGAATACGCGCTTGAGGATCGCACTGTGCCGACGCATGCCGCGCTTGGCAAGCACGTGATCGAGTATCTCGTGGAAGCGGAGTTTGATGTGGGGCGCTCGAGCTTCCTTGACCCCAATCGTGGTGGCCGGTCGCAAGGCGGCATTGGGCATGCCTTTGGGTTTGTCTACCATCGGCTGATGCAGCAGAAGCTGATTCCGACGGTACCTATTATGGTCAACACGTATTACCCACCCAATCAACCCACGCCGAAGCGCTGTTATGATTTTGGGCGCACCCTGCGGAGTGCGATTGAGGCGTGGCCGGTTAAAGCCCGTGTGGGTATCTTGGCCAGTGGCGGGATGAGTCATTTTGTCGTGGATGAAGAGCTGGACCACATGGTCTTGGACGGCATGCGGGAGAAGAGCATTGTCAAGCTCTCCCAATTACCGCGAGAAAAAATGAACTCGGGCAGCTCCGAGATGCGCAACTGGATCACTGTCACCGGCGCTACCGAACATCTGCATATGGAACTCTTCGACTACGTCCCGTGCTATCGCTCCCCCGCCGGCACCGGCTGTGCCATGGCCTTCGCCCAATGGTCTTAAAGTGGGCCGTATAGCATCGGCAGGCGGAGCCCAGGGCGCAAGCGCCCGTTATGGCATGTTCCGGAGTGAGTTTGGCCTAGTACAGGCCGGCGAAGTTTGTTGCCAGTTTGCGCACCGCAAGGCTCACACAATCAAGGCCACCTCGTGGGACGTTCTTTGCGGTACGCAGTACTAGCTTAGGAACTCTATCTGCGTGATATCGCTGTGTCTCAGCGGGGCAACAACATGTCGCGTGTGATCTCCATATGCCCATGATGCTGGGCGAGTTCCGTATAACAGCGCAGCAGAATTTCCCCCTGTTTCCGATCTTGCAAATCGGTATGTCGCGCATCGAGTTCGCCCAGAAGCGGTTGATCGAGCTGCACCTTCTTGATGTCGTTCTGGAGGTGGTGTTGCAGATCGCGCACGGCTTGCACGATGTCTGCCACACTACCCTGAGCGCGAAATTCGGCATCGCGGTCGCGGACATACGGGCGGCCAGCGCAGACGCGGCCAACCCAGTAATGCGTCAGCCCGACACAATGGGCCAGGATCGCATACGGCGAGTTCGCGTCAGGGAAGTCCGGACGCTGGTTGACACGTGCATCGCCCAATTGTTCAACGCTCTGGCACATCCCATCCAGGGCGCGGTTCATCACGGCGAGGAAATCCTCGGGCTGTAACATGGGGTCACTCCTCTCTGCCCTGAGTTGTTGTGAGGGAACATCGCTGTGAAACTGGCATCCTAGCATACATGCGTAGCGGCTGTAACCTGTTGCTGTATTGCAGAGATCTTGTCTTGTTTCGTGGCGTCATCTGTACGAAAATGCGCCTGGAGAGCCTAACGTTCCCCATAACGAGGAGATCCCCATGGCAGAGTATATTCCTAGTCCTAGAGATTGGGTGCGTGAACAGGTTGAACTGTACGAAGGCAGTGGTGGTACCGAAGGCACTACGCTCCGCGACACTGGGCTACCAGTGATCATCGTGACCCACACCGGCAACAAGACCGGTGCGATCCGCAAGACGCCGTTGATGCGCGTCAAGGACGGTGATGCCTACGTCCTCGTCGGGTCACAGGGCGGCGCGCCGACTCACCCGGTCTGGGTGCACAACCTCCGTGTCAATCCCGCCGTCGAAATCCGCGACTTGACCACGGTGCAGACCATGCGGGTGCGTGAGGTTGAGGACGCGGCCGAACGGGCACGGCTCTGGGAAATCTCTGTCGCGGCGTACCCGCCATACACGGAATATCAGGAACGGACCACACGGCAGATTCCGGTCTTCGTCGCGGAGCCGCAGAGCTAGTATTGCGTACCGCAAAGAACGTCTCCCGGTTAAGCAAGAGGCAAGCTATTAGTATTGCAAACGCTCTTGTATAGCCGCCTCGCCGTGTGCAGCGGCGAGGCGGCGAGGGCAGGTGAGGTGGCTGCTGCACACGCCCTTTGGCCAACGTTAGTGTCGGTATGTCAAAGACTATTTCTGTAAGGCGATGTCGCCCGACAAGGCAGCCTGCTCCGGTTGGGCAGCCGTTGACGCAGGGAGCGCGAGAGCCAGTCCTGCAGCGAGCAGTGGTATGAGGGCGGCGACGTCTAGTGCACGTGGTACGGTAATCAGTTCCGCCAAGGAGCCAAAGGCTACTAAACCTAAACCTGCCAGACCCCACCCGAATCCCATCACGAGGCTCGAGGCTGTACCGGCTCGTTCCGGAACCAGTTCTTGGGCAAAGGCGATCGTCACGGAATGTGCCGCCGAAAGCGTTGCTGCTGCCAGCACGAGTAAGAGGAGCGCTACCGGTCCCTCTGTACGAAACATGCCATAGAGTAGCGGCACGCAGATAAGCCCCGACAGGGCAATCACGCCCTTGCGATTCCACCGATCGGATAGCGAGCCGCCGATCATACCTCCGAGGGCACCGGCAAAGGAAAAGAGCGTGAGCATGATACCTCCGTCCATGAGCGAGCGCCCTTGCATTGACAGATAAATGGGCAGAAACGTCACCACGGCCAAGCGGGTGAATTCGCGCAAGATGGAGATGCTCAATAACAGGCTCATGGGGCCATAGACCCCTTGAAACGCTGATTGGAGCGAGGGCATGCTGGCGTGTTCCACGGCACGATACGGGATATGCAGGTAGCGCATCAAAAGCCACACGCCGACCAAGCCGGGCAGGACAATGAAACCGCTGCGCTCGAGTCCAAACAACTGCACTGCGGCGATAATGACCAGCGGACCAAGGGCAAACCCGAGATTGCCGCCGAGCCCAAAGAACGAAATCCCGAATCCTTTGCGCTCCCCGCTCGCCGATCCTGCTGCGGCCACGGCCTGCGGATGAAACGCGGCGGTACCGATACCGGCCACGATCAGTAGCAGCGCCAAGACGAGCGCATGCGGCGCCAGGCCGATGAAGCTCATACAGATCACCGTCATGGCGGGGCCGACTAACATGTACACGCGACCTTGGACTCGGTCGGAGGCCATGCCGTACAACGGCTGGAACACGGATGACGTAAACGACGGAATCGCCGCCAGCGTGCTCGCCATTGTGAGCGACAAGGAGAGTTTGGTGATCAGCAGCGGCAACAGCGGCGTCAGAAAAGCGCTGTAACAGTCGTTGAGAAAATGGCCAAACGTTGCAAGCCCTAAGCGTGTACGGTTGATCGTGGACATGGGTTTTTCCTTGGTGGTGGCGTGTGCCACGAAACGACAGGTGGTCGGGGGGATGGGTTACAGCAGATCGCCGCGCGCCCACGTCGCATGGAAGCCATCCGGCACGCGTGCGGGGAGTATCAGCTTGGTGATAGGTCCCTGCGTGATGTGGCGTGCATCAAAGATGTGGACCTCCGAGCGCTCGTCGTTGGCGTTGCGGACAAAGCTGACGATGTAGCCATCGTCTTCTGCCGTACCACCCACGGCTTGCGCAAAGGGCGCTTCACTGTATGTATAGCCAGGTCCTTCGCTATACGTCTCGTACGTCCCCGTATCGGTGTTGTATTTCACCAGACCAGTGAAGTGAATGTGGGGTTCGTGCTCAATGCGTGCGGCGTAGGCATAGCGGGTATGCTGTCCCATCCACGCATTGTTCCACGTGGGGAATTCGGCATTCAGCGAGGTCTCGAGCAGTCCTTCCTGCACCGCGCCGGTCTTGAGGTTGAGAGCCCAGCGGTAGAGGCGCGCATCGAGTTTGTGCCGGCCCATAATGACGGGAATACTGGCCAGGTCTTCGTTGCCCTGGGCATCGTGCTGCGGTTGGATGCGGCAGCCGACCAGTATCAGCCAGTCGCCGTCCTCCCAGGCGTTAATCGTGTGCAGGATGTAGCACGGATTCACCTCGAACCAGCGAATGCTATCGACATCGCCGTGCCGTGGGATGACGGCAAAGCGGGTAGGCCATTCTTGTACGAAGCGCAATTTGACGCGGCCGTGCTTGTACGCCTCTTCGTCGTAGATCAAAGGCATATCGTGCAGAATGGAGTATTGTGCCGACATCCACATGTCGTGTGGCAAACGTGGACCGGGCAGTTCGACCGGGATGCACGTCGTCAGGTTGCCCGCGGCATCCACCGCGCCATAATGCATGAACGGCGCCTTGCGGTTGTAGTCGAAAAACACTAATTCGCCGGTGCCTTCGTCGACCTTGGCATGCGCCGACATACGTGTGGCGAGGGCTCCGTGGCAATCGAATTTGCCGACGGTGTGCAGCGTGATGGGATCAACCAGATACGCCTCGCCTGCCAAGTACCACATAGTGACGATGTTGCCGTTATGAAGAACGACGTCCGTATTCGACGTGTCCTTCAACGGCATATCCGGCCGGTCAGTACGACGCGGATCGAGCATGCCGCCCCACAGCGCGGTGCCGGCGGCTTCTTCCTCCGCGAAGCAGCCGGTGCGTATCCACCTGTTCCGATACGTCGCCCGGCCGTCGGCGAAATGGACCGTATGGAGCATGCCATCGCCATCATACCGGTGATACTGGCCAAGTGGGGTGTAGCGCTGGTTCGGACCGTTACGCACATACACGCCATTGAGGTCTTCTGGGATGTGGCCATGAACGGTCATCGCGTCGAAGGGTATCAGCCGTTCGTCTGGTACCGGCGCGAAAGGGCCTTCAAGGTAGGTCCTGGTCGGGTACGTCTGTGGCATTACGGGTCCTTTGGGAGCACTGCCGCCCGTGTACTCCACGGCGGCAGTGCATGCGGGTCGTGTCCCGAGTTAGTCGCCGACAGGTTCCGCCAGGCGGCTGCCCTTCACCTCGGCTGCGGCATCAGCTTTGGCGAAGTCGGCATCGCTAAAGTTATAGAGATGCGCGCCGCCCATGAAAATCTGCGCTGCCGTCTCGCGAGAGACGTTGTTGAGCAGATTGTTCGACACATTCGGGAAATTGGAGTCGAAGTGCGGGTAATCGGTGGAGATACACATACGATCGGCGCCGATCAGGCTGGCCGTCGCTTCGATCTCCGGCTCGCTGCCTTCCACCGCTGCCCAGCAATTGCGCTGGAAGTATTCTTTCGGCGTCAAGGAGAGATACGGCGCATGCGAATCACGATACTGCGGGTAGTCCCACTCGATCCGCGTCAGAAGGCCAGGCACCCACGAGTTTTGGGCTTCCAGGAAGCCGACACGCAGATTCGGGTGAAATTCGAACACACCGCCGATGACCATGGCCACGAGGGCTTGCTGCATCTCGATCCAGTGGCTCGTGACGTGGCGATAGAAGCGGTTTTCACCGTACAGCGTATTCATGTGGGAATACCAGGCGCCGGTGCCTTCGTGGAAGCCCAATGTGACGTTGAGCTCTTCGTGCAGGCTGTAGAGCGGCGTCCAGTAATTCGAGTGCCAATAATGGTCATTCACCAAATTCGGCCGCAGGAACGAACCCACTGCACCCAGCTCGTTGACACAGCGAAGCAACTCTTTACACGCCAAGTTGACATCATGGAACGGCAGCATGGCCACGAACTTTAACTGATCCGGGCTGTATTGGCAGAAGTCGTGGATCCAGTTGTTGTACGCTTGACACAAAGCCAGGGAGATCTGCGGGTCCAAATTGTTGCGTGCGATGAGGCTGAGGCCAACAGTGGGAAAGAGGACACCGATGTCAATGCCCTCTATTCCCATGCCCATGACCTGCGCTTCGGCGTTATAGCCGCGGTCGATAGCGAAATCCAAGCGCCCTGAGTCGGCAATACGAGAGCCCGAGAGCGGCTGGGTGGCGTTGGTCGCTCTGCCAAAAGTGCTGCGTTTACGATAGCGTTGGAGGTCGATGTCCATACTGGTGGGCTTGCCGTCAATGACGATCATGCCACGGGTGGGACGGCCATCGGCGCCGATGGGCAAAATGACGCGATCCTTGAATTTTGGGTCGAGATATTTTTCGAAAAGATCTGGCGGCTCCATAATGTGCATGTCGCAGTCGACAAATCTGAGTCCGTCTTTCATGATGTCCTCCTAGGATGCAGTGTCTTGGTGCCCTGTGGCTCGTATAACTTTGCATCATAGCATTACTGATGCCAAAGATACCAGAGACTTAGCAGGGAATTTTTGACTCTGAAGAAAAAAGGCAGCATCGCGTTTGGGCGTGGCATGTGGTTCTGGGCTTATTGCGCCGTCCAGCCACCGTCGATGACCAACTCACTACCGGTAACGTAGGCTGCTTCGTCCGACGCCAAATACACCACGCCTAAAGCGATTTCTTCCGGCTCACCATACCGCCCCAAGGGTATGCGCGATACGGTGAGGGCATAGCGGTCCGGGTCGGCACGCCGCGCTGCAGTGCGCGGTGTGGCAATCGGACCCGGATGCACCGAATTGACACGAATACCTTCACCCGCATACTGGATGGCGGTGGCTTTCGTCAATAAGCGCACCGCCCCCTTGGAGGCCTGATATTGTGGACTACTATTGTCTGTGCCGACGAGGCCGAGCTGTGACGACATGTTCACGATTGCGCCCCCACCTGCTTGCCGCAGCGCTGGGATGGCGGTTTTCGTGCCCAAAAAGACGCCGGTCGAGTTGACGTTCATAACGCGGTTCCACTCGTCGAGTGACACATCCTCGATAGTGCCCGGTTCGCCGGTTCCGGCGTTGTTGACCAGAATATGTAGGGCGCCGAACTGTGTGACGGCGGTGTTGACGGCCTGCTGCCAATCGGCCTCACTCGTCACATCCAAACGGACGAACCGCGCCGTACCGCCGGCCGTTGCGATGTCGTTGGCGGTCTGTTGCCCTTGGGTTTCGAGAATATCCCCGACGAGGACGCTAGCGCCCTCCGCCGCACACGCCCGAGCAATGGCCGCGCCAATGCCTCGTGCTGCGCCGCTGATCAGCGCCACTTTGCCTGCCAGTCTCATGTCATGATTCCTCTGCTTTGTTCAGGACAATTCCACTCGACGCAGTGTCCAGACATCCGAAGCGCTGAGCTCAGGGAGACGGGGCGCCACATCGACGTAGTCGTCCATCGTCGCACTCACCAGGCGGCCGTTCAAAGCACCGGCGTCGTCACTGGCCAGAAATACGGCCAATGCTGCAGCACCTTCCAAGGAGGCGCCGCCCCCGCTGGTGACTTGCTGTCCGAGTTCGTAGATCCGGGTCGAGTTCGCCGCTTCGGCCCCATCGCGGAGCTGATCCCACATGTGCGTATGAATCGAACCCGGTCCGAGGGTATTGACCTGGAGGTTCGTCCCTTCCAGTTCAAGTGCTAGTGTTTCTGTCAGCCGGACCACGGCCACTTTTGATGATGTATAGGCTGACAAATCACGCCAGGCACCGGTTGCGCCAGCCCCGGATAAATTCACGATCTTGCCCCGATTCTGCCGCAGCATGATCGGAATGACCGCTCTGCAACACAAAAACGTGCCGATGAGATTGACATTGATCGTCTGCACCCAGGCCGTCACATCGTTGTCATGGAGAGGGCCGATCGGGCCGGCAATACCGGCGTTGTTGACGAGAATGTCGATCGTCCCGAACTGTTCCAGCGTCGTCTGCACCATGGCGTTGACTTGGTACTGGTCGGAGACATCGACGGTTACGATACACGTCGATGCCCCCAGCGCCTCCGCCTCTCGGGCTGTGTGTTCCAACTCGCTGCGGGTCCGTGCGGCCAGGGCTAATCTGGCGCCTTCTGTGGCGTATGCCAGGGCGATGGCCCGCCCAATACCGCGTCCGGCCCCTGTAATCAGCGCGACGCGGTTCTCCAGCTTCTGCATAGTGGTGGTCCTCAGTTGTGACAAATGCGACAAACAAAATATCTTCAACGAGAGTCTACGTTCCTGCTTGTATCGCAAAAATACGGTATAAAGGCAATCCTCAGCTTACGAAAGGGAGGAGAGCTATGCATGCGGATATCTGGCGTTGGAGTGCTATGGAGACGGCCGCGGCTATTCGCCGCCGGCAGATCAGTTGTGTTGAGGCCGCGCAGGCTGCAGTCGAGCGCATTCGGGCCGTCAATACCCGCGTCAATGCCGTCACCGTCGACCTCAGCGATGATGCGCTGGCAGCGGCCAAACGCGCCGATGACATCGTGGCGAGTGGCGTCGCGCTTGGGCCGTTGCACGGCGTGCCGATTACGATCAAGGAAAACGTCGATCAGCAAGGGCAAACAACCCCAAACGGCGTGGCAGCCTTCGCCGATGTTCTGGCGCCTGCCGACTCCCCGGTGGTGGCGAATGTGCGTCGGGCTGGAGCGATCATCATTGGACGCACCAATACGCCGGAATTCAGCTACCGCTGGTTCACCGACAATCCTTTACGCGGTCAAACGTCCAATCCTTGGTCGGCCGACCGCACACCCGGTGGATCTTCCGGCGGCGGCGCGGCGGCGGTGGTACTCGGCATGGGGGCGATTGCGCACGGGAACGATCTTGGCGGTTCCCTGCGCTATCCGGCCTATTCCTGCGGACTTGCTACCATTCGGCCGAGTCTCGGGCGCGTTGCGGCGTACAATCCGTCGGCTCCTGGGGAGCGGCCACCCACCATTCAACTTATGAGTGTGCAAGGCCCGATGGCACGCGAGGTGCGCGATGTCCGTCTGGCACTGCGCGCGATGGCAGGGTTTGACCCCCGTGATCCCTGGTGGGTACCGGCGCCGCTGGACGAGCCGCCGTTAATGCAGCCGCTGCGCGTAGCCGTTACTAAGAATCCTGCCGGTCTGGCGTGCCATCCGGCCGTGGCGCGGGCAATTGACGCTGCAGCAGGGCATCTGGAGCGTGCCGGGTATGCCGTGGAGGCGGTCGAGCCCCCGCTGGTTGCCGACATTGCCGAGCACTGGCGGAACCTCCTCATGACGGATACGACAGTGATGATGGAGGCGGCGGTGCGCACCTACGGATCGCCGGCTATTCAGCAGGTGCTGGACGGCTATCTCGCGGCCAGCCGGATTTTGAACTTGCAGGAGTACATCCAGGCCTTGGCCGATCGCACCCGCTTCTTGCGCGTCTGGAGCGAATTCATGGAGACCTATCCCCTGGTGCTTGCCCCCGTCTCCCAAGTCCCGCCGTTCCCCCAGCAGGAAGATTTACAGGGGCCGCAGCGCGTGCGGCAGATGTTGGAAGAACAGAGCATGTTGTATAGCGTGAATGTGCTCGGCTTACCTGCCGCCGCTGTCCCCACCGGCTTTGCCGACGGCGTACCGATCGGTGTGCAGATTATCGGCCAGCGTTTCCGCGAGGATCGGTGTCTCGATGCCGCTCAAGCAATTGAAACCGCTGCGGGCATCCTGGCGCCTCAACTCTGGGCGCGGGAGTAGAGCAGCTCGTGGCAAGAGGTATCATGCTGCCGATGCCATATACGTATATATGAAGGTAAGAGTCCATGTCAAACGATGTGCGGGGGGCCCCCATTCTCTCGGAGCATATGCCGGTACAAGTATGTGAGCGCGGTGCGGGGTGTGTAGTGTTCGAAACGGAATACGGGGACATGCATCTCAATGCCATCGGCACGGTCCACGGCGGGATGCTGGCCTCGTTGTTGGATATGGTCGTGACCGGGGCCGCTGCGTCGGCCGTCAACGACGGGGTGAACACGTTCGGTGTCACCATCTCATTTACGATCAATTTTGTGCGCGCCCTTGGCCCAGGCCGAGCGCGGTGTGAAGGCGTAGTCACGGGCGGCGGAGCAAGGACCAAGTTTGTCGATGCGCGTATCTATGACGCCGCTGGCGAACTCGTGACGACGGCCACGGCGACGGTGCGGGTGGTGGAGCGCACACGGTAACGTCAGGTGGGGCGGAGGTACGAGGCTGCCGGCATTCAGCTCTGCGTTCTTCAGGCTCCTCGTGCCACGACTGTTACGGTCCCACATTGCGATCTGCCTGGCGCTCCAGCTTGCGTATGTCCTTATCAAAACTGCATGTCGGCCAGTTGTGGTGCTTTGCTGTCGCAAACACAATGGCATCCACAATGTCCACCGTAGCATGTCCTGAGGAAATCCTGCAGATTTCCTCAGGATTTCCTCAAACTCTCCTGCCGATCTCCCCTCCACAGTGCAGTAACCTGTGATATCGGAGCATTAGTAGGCCTCTCAATGGTACCGAGCAGGCTGCTACACGTCTCTGCTGGTCCTGTATCCAGGCTTGGCAGGGATCGTGGGCACTTTTTGGCCGAGCTGTGGCCGGTGATTCGTCATTACTGGGAAGCACGAGGCATCCGTCATTTCTTCTCCGCTGTCCACGTTGCCAATCGACAATCACGCATAGTCATCTCGCAATGCGTCCGCTTTCGTCGCGTCGGGAAATTTCCCTCTTTCATGCAGCTCGATGGGCCGCCGGCTGACGTTTTTATCTACACCTGGCATGCCGAGGACACTGAGCTGGTATGGGAGCTCGCAACAGCACGAGCGTCACGCCAAATGTCTTGTGTGGCATAGCCAGCGCGTTTCTTTGCCGAGGGAAGAGCCATAGCGAGATGTGTGATTTCGTTCACAAGACATCACATGCCAGGGAGGTGTCTCTATGCAAGCCCACCGTCAGATTCGTGTCGAAGTTGGGGTCGATTTTTGTCTGTCTCTCCTGGTCAATATCGGGGCGCAGCTCCTCGTGTATGGTGCGCTTGCCGCTGCAGGCCGTAGCTTCCTGTTCGCCATGCTGGTTCTTGGCTTGGCTGTGCCTCGACGCTATACCATGCGTGGGCTGTTCAATACCCTCCTCGCGCCTGGCCAGCGGCAACCGCGATCGCACTCTGCCTTGGAAGTCGGGGTCGACTCCGTCCTTGCTATTGTCGTCGCCATCGTGCTGCAGTGGATAGTCTACGGGAACGCGGTGACATGGGCCAAAGCGTGGGGTTTGACAGTGGGAGTTTATGCGTTCACAATCGGACGTCGTTACGTCATGCGTCGTCTGTTTGAGATGTGGAGTGCTCGGCAAGCAAGGCAAGCACTGTATAATCCCCAGTCTCTGTCCACTGAGACTCTATAGCGGGTTGTCCGCTCTCCACCGACAGGCGTGTTCCCTCCATCGGCTGCCATCGCACGGCTGCCGTAGCTGAGGAGTTTCACCAACCATGCCAACCCATCCCTATCGCTCTCACCGCACCACCCAAGGACATACTCAAATGGCGGCCCGCGCGCTCTGGCGTGCGACGGGAACGGCCGAGGCCGATCTCGACAAGCCGATTGTGGCGATTGCCAATTCGTTTACCCAATTCGTGCCCGGCCATGTGCACCTCAAGGACCTCGGGCAGCTGGTCGCCCGTGAGATTGAACGCGCCGGAGCGGTCGCGAAGGAATTCCATACCATTGCCGTGGACGACGGTATCGCCATGGGACACGAGGGCATGCTGTACAGTCTGCCGTCACGTGAACTCATCGCCGATGCCGTGGAATACATGGTCAACGCGCATTGTGCCGATGCCCTGGTGTGCATCTCGAACTGCGACAAAATTACTCCCGGTATGTTGATGGCGGCTCTGCGGCTGAACGTCCCGACGATTTTTGTGTCCGGCGGGCCGATGGAAGCCGGCAAGCTGCAGACCGGCACGACGGAGGTATTGATCGACGCTGTAGACGCCCTGGTGGCGGGGAGCGATCCGACAGTTTCGGATGCCGAGCGTTTGGCGATAGAACGCATTGCCTGTCCCACGTGTGGATCGTGCGCCGGGATGTTTACGGCCAATTCCATGAACTGTCTGGTCGAAGCCCTGGGGTTGGCGCTCCCCGGCAATGGTAGCCTCCTGGCAACGCATGCTCGCCGTCAAGAGTTATTTCTAGAGGCCGGACGCCGCATTGTGGCACTGACACGTAGTTATTACGAACGTGGTGACGAACAGGCATTGCCCCGCAACATCGCGACCTTCAAGGCGTTCGAAAACGCCATGCGCATGGACATCGCCATGGGCGGTTCGACCAATACCATCCTGCACCTGCTGGCGGCGGCATTTGAAGCCGAGGTCGCGTTCAGCATGGCCGATATTGACCGGCTGTCGCGGCAGGTGCCGCACCTGTGCAAGGTGTCGCCGTCCGTGCCGTATTATCACATGGAAGACGTGCATCGCGCCGGCGGCGTGATGGGTATTTTGGGAGAGCTGGAGCGCGGCAGCGTGTTGCATACGGACGTTCCCAACGTGCTTGGCCAGACGCTGGCCGAGACCTTGGCGATGTGGGACATACGCCGGAGCGATGACCCGGAGGTGCAGCGCTTTTATGCCGCCTCACCGGGCTATCGGCCGAGTCTCCAGGCGTTTACGCAGGACAATTATTACGACACGCTCGACCTCGACCGCGCCACCGGCTGCATCCGGGACGTGGCACACGCCTATAGTCAGGACGGCGGACTGGCGGTCTTATACGGCAATATCGCCCGTGATGGCTGCATTGTGAAGACCGCCGGCGTGGATACCAGTATCCTCACGTTTCAAGGCACGGCACGCATTTTTGAAAGTGAAAATGATACGGCGTCAGGCATCCTGGGTGGTCATGTCAAAGCGGGCGATGTGGTGGTGGTGCGTTATGAGGGGCCGCGTGGTGGTCCTGGTATGCAGGAAATGCTGATGCCTACCAGCATGATCAAAGCGGCAGGGTTGGCCAAGGATTGCGCCCTGATTACCGATGGCCGCTTTTCCGGGGCGTCGTCGGGATTGTCGATCGGGCATATTTCCCCGGAAGCGGCGGAGGGGGGAGAGTTAGCTCTGATCGAAGATGGCGATACCATTGTGATCGACATTCCCCACCGGACGATTACCCTGCAGGTGGACGATGCCGAACTCGAACGTCGCCGCCAAGCCATGCAGGCGCGTGAGGATGGCGGCTGGAAGCCGGTGAGTCGCAAACGTACAGTCTCCCGAGCTCTCCGGTCCTACGCTGCGCTGACACGCAGCGCCGCTTTCGGCGCCGCACGTGATCCCTCGTTGGTGGAGTGACTCCTACCAGTCAGCAGAGCCCATTCCCTCTCCGAAAATACCAGGAGGATTCATGGATGACACGAAGCGGCAGCTTGTTGAGCATATCGATACCGACCGCGATCGGCTCATCACCTTCCTAAGTCAATTTGTACAGGCCAAGAGTCCCAATCCACCCGGCGATACGCGCGAGGCAGCGGCGCACATCACGGCTTTTCTCGAAGCGCAGGGCATCTCTTACCGCGTCATTGATCCTCACCCTGAATTCCCGAACATTGTCGCGACGTTCGAAGGCGGCGCTCCTGGCGAGCATCTCGTGCTCAACGGCCACATTGACTGCTTCCCCGCTGGCGAGCATGAGACCTGGACGCACGGCGGTCCGTGGAGCGGCGCGGTTGTGGACGGAAAGATCTGGGGACGCGGCGTGGCGGATATGAAGTGTGGCACCACGGCTTCCATCTTCACGTTCGCGTATCTGTATCGTATACGCGAGCAATTGCGCGGTAGGGTCACGCTGACCGCCGTCTCGGATGAGGAGACCTTCGGACCGTGGGGAGCGCGCTATCTGATGGAGCATCACCCTGAGGTGCACGGCGACTGCTGTCTCAACGGTGAGCCGAGCAGCCCGTTGAGCATTCGCTTCGGTGAAAAGGGACCGTTATGGCTCACCTTCACCGTGCGTACTGCAGGGGCGCATGGCGCCTATATCCATGTTTCCGCCAGCGCCAGTAAGATTGGCGCGCGCTTGGTGATGGAGCTCGAACGGTTGAGTGACCTCGACATCGCGTTGCCGGACAACGTGGCCGCAGCGCTGGCGCGTGCCGGTGAGACTATCGATCGCGCCCAAGGCGCCGGTGCGTCCGAGATATTGCCGCGTATCACGGTCAATATCGGGACCTTCCAGGCGGGGATGAAAGTGAACATGATTCCCAGTGAATGCGTTATTGAGGCGGACATCCGGCTGCCAGTCGGTGTCGAGAAAGCACAGGTGTTGCAAGCGGTTGATGAGATTGTCCGCGCCTATCCTGAGGTGACGTATGAGGAGGTGAACTACAGTCCGCCGAGTTGGTGTGATCCGGACCATGAGATGGTCAGCATTATCCAGGCGAACGCAAAAGCGCTGAGTGGTATCGAGCCGCAACCGATTTGTAGCCTTGGGGGCACGGATACGCGGCTGTGGCGCTACCGTAACGTGCCGGCCTATGTGTATGGGCCGTTTCCGACGGGTATGGGTGCTGGTGACGAGCATGTCCCGATTGAGGACTTCCTCCATATTGTGCGTACGCACCTGCTCTCTGCGTACGACTATCTCACGCGCGACTAAGCGGGCCGCGTGTGTCGCGGGCGCGGCCGTATTACGACGGGCGAATCCCGGAGCTCGGAAACCAGTCGGCGGAGCTTTCCAGATAAAAAGTCGGGTCAAATTACAGCAGGAGGTGTGGGAGTATGCAGGACCAAGCACAGCGGTTTATCGCCGAACGTCAACACCTGGTACACGTGGCGTGGTCCCAAGGAAACTGCTCACCGCCTCCTGGCTGGTGAACAGGTCCACCTGTGTCCTCGTACAAGTATTCAGCCGTAGTTGGCCCTTGATGGCCGTACTCTTCGTCAATCACCAGCACTACCTGGCCGAGCTCCGTGGCGTTTCCCAGAAGCAACTCCCAGGCCGACACCACCCAGGGTATCATACTGTCATGCACATCTATTGGATTGGTCAATGAACGTACGCGCATAACGTCTCAAGTTCGGCTAAGCGCATGCCGATCTAGGAGGGTATGTTCACATGATGTTACGTGTTTGCAAACGGCTACATCCTGCAAGCATGTCAAGCACGGAAAAGGAGAGTACCCCATATGACGGCTCAGGTCGTTCTTACCGAACAGGCCATGGTGCCCGAGGAACTACATGCCGCGTTGCAAGAGCGCTTGGCAACGGGTACGATTGATGTGCCCATGCTTCCGGATGTGGTGTGGCAGGTGATGAACCTGACCTCCTCGGAACACACCGATGCACGACAACTTGCCGAGCTCATACAGCGCGATCAAGCCTTGGCAAGCCACATGATGCGTGTGGCAAATTCCCCGGCGTATAAGCCCCAGACACCTATTGTATCTTTGCAACAAGCCATTAGCCGTTTAGGGATGAAGCAGCTCGCCGAGATTGCCTTTGCGGTCTCGATTCAAAGTCGAGTGTTCAAAGTCCCAGGCTATGAACCAGAAGTCCTGCAGTTGTGGCAACACGCTATTGGCACTGCCACCTTTGCCAGTGAAATTGCCCGCCTACAGCGCTCCAACGTTGAGGGAGCCTTCCTCTGCGGCCTCTTACATGACATTGGCAAACCCATCATCTTGCAACTGCTGGTTGACATCCAACAGCACTTGCATACGGCATCCATTCCGGCGGTCGTTGCGACGGTGATGGAAATCTACCACTCACATGTGGGCGGCCTCCTTGCCACGCAATGGTCGTTACCGCCGAATGTCGAGGAAAGCATCCGGTACCATCACGACTACACCATGGCGCCAACATGCGGCGAAGCTGTGTGTATTACGTGCTTTGCCGACCTTCTTGCTGAACATCTCATGGAGCCGGAAGTCTTCGATGTCGCCAGTGTATACAACCATCCCGTGTTGGCCGAGCTGCACCTCTATCCTGAAGAAGTCGAAACCCTCTTGGGCGCACAAGACAAGGTACGCCGCGCCATCGAAGCGATAAGCTGATGCAGACGATAGATCAATATGACATTGTCGTAATCGGTAGTGGCCCTGCCGGGCAGAAAGCGGCTGTCCAAGGGGCCAAAGCTCACAAACGTGTGCTGGTTATTGAGCAGGGGAAGAAGGTTGGAGGAGCATGCGTCCGCCATGGGACGATCCCCAGCAAAACCCTGCGTGAAACCGCCCTATCTCTGGCAAGGGTGCGGCAAAGTAGCGGCGACCTCTTTTGTCTGGAGGTGGAGCATGGCCTCCCCGTGGCCGGTATGATGTCGCGCTTGAGCCATGTTGTACAAGCCCATGAGCAATACATGGGCGACCAACTACACCGCAACGACATAGCGCTTCTTCATGGTCGGGCACGCTTTGTGTCTCCATACGAACTCGAAGTACGAACGCAGCAAGGCGATTGCCATCGTGTGACCGGTGATATCATTGTGATTGCCACCGGTTCACGGCCGCGTACTCCACCCAACGTTCCCATCGACCACGAGCATATACTCGATAGTGATTCCATTCTTTCGTTGCTATACCTGCCGGAATCGCTCACCGTCCTGGGGTCCGGGGTGATTGCAAGCGAATATGCCTCGATCTTTGCGATGTTAGGCACGCAAGTCACCATGATTGATTGGGGCGTCCGTCCCGTTGGCTTTCTCGATCCCGAACTCGCAAACACCTTTCTCCACAGTTTCGAAGGAAGTGGCGGGCGCTTCTTGGGGCAAGAGGAATTCACTACTGTAGCGTGGGACGGCTTAACAGCTGTGGAAACGACGCTTGCCTCCGGGGCAGTCGTACGGAGTGAAAAGCTGTTGTGCGCTCTCGGACGCATTGCCAATACTGAAGGACTCGATATTGCGGCAGCCGGCCTGCAACTCACAGACCGGGGGCACTTCGAGGTTGACGCGTGGTGTCGCACACTAGTGCCGCACATTTATGCTGTGGGAGACGTCATCGGTCCACCGGCGTTAGCCTCAAGTGCCATGGAACAAGGCCGCCGGGCTATGCGTCATGCAGTAGGCTTATCACTCAGCGATGCCTCGGAGACGATCCCCATGGGGATTTATACGATTCCGGAGATGTCGAGTGTCGGGCTGAGCGAACAGGAAGCCAAAGAACGGCATGGTGAGGTCATTGTTGGACGCGCCCGTTTTGAGGAACTGGCACGTGGACAAATTGTCGGGGCAACGGACGGTTTGCTAAAACTCATTGCCGACGCTGACGGGCGTCAACTCCTGGGAGTGCATATTGTCGGGGCTGGCGCTACCGAACTCATTCACGTCGGCCAGATGGGTTTGGTGATGGGGTGCGACGTTGATACGTTCGTGGAACACATCTTCAATTTTCCCACTTTTGCCGAAGCCTATCGTGTCGCGGCGCTGGATATTGTGCAGCAACGAGCCGCCATACCCAGTCATGTTTTGTGATGCTCTCCACTACTTTCGGCATGGCTTTTATCCGTCAGATGTACCGTAGTGCGACGTGATATAGTCAGGACTGAACTTCCCACTCCGTATGTCTGCTTGCACCCGCTCGGGATCGCGTTGTCCCGGTGGGCCGTAGCCGCCGGCGCCGGGTGTTTCGATCACGACCGTGTGCTCTGGCGTTACCGTTACCCCCATGGGTTTGTCATCGAGCCGGGTCGTGTTGCCGGCGTCGTCCTGGAGAAGATAACGCCCGGTGCTTCCGGGATGGCCGCCGAACACCCCCCAGGGCTGGTGCCGAAAGCGTTCGCCGGCGCCGTTAAACGTGCAGGTGTGGCCGATCGGGCGCACCGTACGGCGCAACCCCGCTCCGCCGCGAAAGGTTCCGGCGCCACCGGAATCTTCCACCACACTATAGCCTTCCACGAGCAACGGGTATTCCATTTCAATCGACTCGACGGGTAAGTTCGACGTATTGGTGATATGCACTTGCACAGCGTCCTTGCCGTCTTTGGTGGCGCGACCGCCAAAACCGCCGCCGAGCGTTTCGAGATAGACATAGGGTTGCCCGGTCGCCGGATCAACGCCGGAAAACACGGCGGTCGTGTTGGCGCCGTTCGCCGCTCCTACGGTAGCCTCGGGGAGGGCGGGGGTGAGAGCGCCCAGGACGACATCGACGATGCGCTGACAGGTCGTGGCACGCTGGGCCACTGCGCCGGGGAACTTGCAGTTGATCAACGTCCCATCAGGTACAAAGACTTCCACCACGTCCAAGACGCCTTGGTTACTCGGAATCTCCGGATCGAGCAGCGCTTTGATGGCATAGCACGCTGCCGCCTGCGCCGCGTTCAGACCGGTATTGAGATTGCCCGGCACTTGGGGCGAGGTGCCGGTAAAATCGAGCCGGATACGATTGTCCGCAACGTCGACCCGCACCCGAATCGGAATGTCATACGTGCCGTGACCGTCATCGTCGAGCATGTCTTCGAAGGTGTAGGTGCCGTCGGGAATGGTCTGCACGGCAGCGCGCATACGCTGCTCGGTGCGGGCAATAATGGCGTCGAAGGCGGCGTTGAGCAGGGTTGGAGGATAGGTGGCTGCGATCTCCGCCAGGCGCCGAGCGCCGAGCCGGCAGGCCGCCACCTGGGCAAAATAATCGCCTCGGCGTTCGTCGGGCACACGCACGTTGAGCAGCAAC
>CAJIAL010000203.1_pt1 | contig 29850 bp, 30 predicted proteins | sample 9199091 | NCBI WGS metagenome assembly CAJIAL01 (sample SAMEA7708270, study PRJEB35096) | sediment metagenome | biome: marine neritic benthic zone biome [ENVO:01000025]; feature: sediment [ENVO:00002007]; material: shallow marine sediment [ENVO:03000034] sea grass bed [ENVO_01000059] ... | reverse complement strand
ACGCCGTCGATGAAGGTCCCCTGGGCGTCAATGACGACATCGTCCACCACCCCGATATCCGTGCGGATGCTGGGTAAATCGCCTGTGATAATTTCTGCCCAACGTTCCGCGGCAGCTTCAAACACCGACTGCTGGGAGGCCGTAAGACCACCGCCGAAGCGTACCTGGACGTTGAACGCCGATTGCACCTCGTCTTCAGTCGTAAGCACAAGCGCCCAGCCATTGAGGGAGCCGCCATCGAGAAATGCCTGATCGGCAACGTTCAAGGTCCATTTTCCATTGGGGTCTTGATTATTCAAGTCGGACAAATGCCCTTCCGGACGAAAAGCCCCGCGAAAGGGTGGGGATGCATTGGTAATGGACGACGTCGACCGATCGTCAAAATACGTACGGCGGAAATTGTCGCCACTCCCTCCTTCACGTGCGACCAAGACCACGCGACGGCGGTTTGGTGCTTCTACCGACACCACAAGGTCTCTGGTAAAGGTGTGATCAATGTCCACGGCCACACTCACGTGCCGCACGGTCCCCTGAATACCGGATACTTCAATGGCAGAACTGACGTCAGTGGGCCGACCGGAACTGATATTCTGCGGGGTGGTATTCGTGAAGACATGTCGCATGGAAAAGCCCTCCCTGGCTTCAGCAAAGACATGACAGCATTGGTAGGACTGTGACAGAAAGTGCCCCAGAGCAATGCCGGAAATCTTTCCTCACCTATGTTAGCAGCTCACATGGCCGAGACGCATCCACAGAATGTGGTGGTCGATGTGAATGCGTCTCGGCAGGTGACATGGAGAGGTCATCACACCAGAGGCAAGTCCAGTTGACCGCTAGGAGGAACCGACGGCCCGGGCAATAAAGAAGGTAAAGGAGTACATGCAGTAATAATCCGACCGCGCCAGTATAGACTCCGGGGAATCAGGTTCGCACAAGGCCGAGCGCCGCTCCCAGTCGGCATCGGACAGCAACGGCCGCAAACGCGGCCCCCAATTGCGATCGAAAATCACCTGCTGAATATACTGCTGAGCAACAGGATCAAGCGGCACCTGCCGTTGCACGACTGAAGTGCGCACGGTGATATGCGACAAGCCGGCCTCGCACATCGTCTGACACGTGCGCTGGCGGCGTTCCTGAAACGAACGCGGTCCGGCCTCAGCATGCTGAAACTGAATTTCCGCACGCTGAAGTTCTCGTTCCAGGTCAAGATATCCGGGAAGGAACAGAGAGGGCAACACTTGCGATTCTTTAATGACGATGCAACCGCCGGGACGTAGCACCCGCTGAAACTCCCGCAAGGTACCGACAGCATCATCGATATGATGCAAGACATCGGCACACCAAACCCAGTCAACATGCTTATCGGGTAGCGTGAGATCCGTGCCATTGCCTTCCTGCACAGTAATGCGGTCAGCGACAGAGGTTCTTTGAAGACGCTGCACAGTATCTTGTACACGCTCAGGGTTGTGATCAATAGCCAGGATATGGCCATCGGGACCGATGGCATCGGCCAGCCACTGGGCATACAGCCCGACACCACATCCGACATCGAGACCGTGCGATCCTTCGGGCAGTTGGAGGTCGGCAATTGCTGCCAGTACTTCGGGCTCTTGAAAACGATTCATCAGCTCCAGAGTCATGGGGTAGGGCAATCCGCCCTCAGCAGCTGGAGCATGTGTATGGTGTTCCGACACGGAGCGCCTCCTCAAACGAATGACAGCCTATCATACGATATTCTCAACCCACATCAGAACGCCCTGCCGGTGCAGTTAGGCCGAGGCCTTCGCAGCGGCAAAACGGTCGAGACGCAGTTCTTCACGCACCTCTTTGGACATTGATGCCAAGCGTTCGTCCAACGGAATACCGGTGGAATCGGCAATGCGGACCATACGCTCGAAATTCGAGGCGACACCTGCGGTGTCAACCAAGACTTCGGCTCCACACACTTGCACCAGAGTGTCGCGGGCACGAATCAAGGCGGTTTCGTCATCGCCGACCAGGGCTTCAGCAAACGACAGAAGCACCTCACCGTGTTCTACCCCACTCGCGGCGGCCGATTGTTCTGCCGTAAGGGCCGAGAGCTCGACGGCCGTCCCATCTAACTCGCTGCTCGCACGGAGCAGCGTCGAGTGCGCGCTGGTTCAATAGAAACATTCCCGCAGGGCTGAGACACGCCCGGCAACTAATTCCATCTGGACCCGGCTGAGTGACCCGGCTGAAGCGCCGGGGTCGCGTACTTGATTAGACGGGAGATAATGGACTGAGCTTAAGTCCTGGAGGGTCCGCACCTCATCGGGCACCAGACTCATGGCGCGGATGACGTTACCGATCGTGGGATTCCCACCATACAGATCGGCTTCTCCTTCGCCGAGATGCTCCGGAGGAATCATGGGTACCCAGGCGTCATTCTGGGTCGTACCCTGCGGCCGGTAATGCGAGGGCTCACCCGCTTGAGGCTCCGGTAAGGGGTGCAGGGGCACGCCAATACCGCGGCAAAAGCTGTCGATACTCACCATGGCCACGACCGTTCCAATGATTTCGACATAGGACTCGACCGAGAGCCCTGTATCGATAATACTCTCGAACCACGTGTGCGTGAGACGACTCGGGTCGGTCACAACACGGTGCACGACGTCCACCACGGCAAGCGGCAACGCATTGAGGTGGTCGTGGTCACCTTGGACAGCCGCAGGGGTGAGCGCAGCTTTTCGCGCCTGACAGAGAGCACAGTGTCGTGCCTGACGCACTTCCGCGGCAAGTGCAACCCGTTGTGCGCCTGTCCACCAAGCACCAGGCGCCGCAAGGCGTTGCCAAAATCGTGTGTGGGCTGCAGCGAAGTCTTCACGGACTGGGACACTCGCGCTACGATAGGAGAGTGCTTGCACGTCTGTTCTCCCCAATGCTGTGGCACCTACCGTTGGAGGATAGGCGCCGGGTGTTGACTACAACACATGACGGCCCGGGTACGAGCAGGGCAAAGGGTAGGGTAGTAGATGCCGTATATGACGTCAAGAGCGCATAATTGACAACGTAGCCAGCCAAGCCCGCATCGATAGAGGCACGAGACGTCTATGCTGTGCTCTGCATCGTTCCTGTGGTAGCATACACCTTTGCATGAACATGATTGGTATTGCCTCTAATGAAGCAGCAATGAGCAGCAAGGACGTGTGCCATCTATGACGATATGTTTGACATCAGACGGACTCCGAGCCCAAGAGCGGTGGAACACCCGCTACCGGCAATCGCATGGGACGCCTGAACCTGCCCAAATCTTACGGGATTATGCCCACCTGCTTCCCTGCGCAGGGGATGCGCTTGACCTGGCATGCGGTATGGGTGCCAATGCGCTCTTTCTGGCGACACGCGGACTGCATACCTGGGCCTGGGACGTCTCTGACGTCGCCATCACACGTGTGCGTTGTACGGCAAAACAACGCATGGTTGCTGTCCACGCCGAGGTACGTGATGTGGTCGCGGCGCCGCCGGAGCCTGCCAGTTTCGATGTCATTGTCATTCGCCGCTTTTTGGAACGCAGTCTGACCCCGAAGCTCGTGGCGGCCCTCCGCCCTGGCGGGCTTCTGTTATACCAGACGTTCACGATTGTATCCGTTGACGACTACGGACCACACAACGCAGCGTATCGCTTGGCGCCGCAAGAGCTACTCCAGATGTTTCACCAGCTCCGGGTGATCGTCTATCGCGAAGAGGGCCAGCTTGGCGACGTCTCGCAGGGCTTACGGAATGAAGTAATGTTTGTGGGGCAGAAACTCACGAGCTCCACGCAGGGGAGAGAAAAACGATGACGCAGACGACAGAGGAACGCGTGCCGGTTACCTTACTGGCAGGCTTTTTGGGAAGCGGCAAAACCACGTTGGCTAACCGCATTCTTTCAGAACAACACGAGCAGCGTATCGCAGTTATCGTCAACGAATTTGGCGATGTGGGTATTGACGGCCGCCTCGTCGTCGGGGTCGATGATAACGTCATTGAACTCAGCAATGGCTGCCTGTGTTGTACGGTGCGCGGTGATTTAGCGGATACGCTGCATTCGTTGCTCATTCGCCGCCGCCAAGCCGAAGGGCCTGAGCCGTTTGAACGGATTTTAATCGAAGCCTCAGGTTTAGCCTCTCCCGGGCCTGTGGCGCAAGCTCTACTCGTGGATACCGTCTTGTCAGCACAGTTGCAACTCGACGGCATCGTGACAATGGCGCACGCACAACATATCACGCGTCAACTGCAAGAACATCCCGAAGCCGCTGATCAAGTCGGCTACGCTGATCACCTGATTTTGAACCATTGTGATCAGTGCCCATCCGCCGACCTCGATGCCGCTGAAGTCACCCTACGTGCCTGTAATCCTCATGCCTCATTGGTCCGCACCACTCGGGCGCAAGTTGATGTGCTGGATCTTCTACACACCCGTACCTGGGAGTCGATCAACGCCCAACGTCTCCAGCCGCCGCAGGGCACTCCCAACGCGGCGGATTCCGGGCACGATCACGCGGATCACGACCATGCGAACCACGACCATCATGTTGGCCCGCACACCTGTGATGTCAGCACACTCACACTGCGGTCGGACACCCCGCTTGATCTCAATCGTCTGAAGATGTGGCTCTTGTTCGTGTCGAAGCGGAAAAGCCATGAATTGATGCGGCTCAAAGGCATTCTGCATTGTCAGCAACATGAAGAAGCCATGATTATACAAGGCGTGTATCAATGGATGGAGGTACGTCACAGCGTTGAGGAGGCTCCGGACGAATCGATTTTGGTCTTGATCGGCCGGCATCTCGATGAAGCGGAACTCCGCCGTGAGTGGGGAGAATGTCGTGCTGCTCTCTGAGCAGCCCGCCTATGATTCAGCGGGTAGGCGACGGTGCACGGACACGGCATAATCACCGGTACCTTGCCACGGTTGTCGATCCCATGTCGCCCACCGTTCGGCCAACTCTAATCCGGCTCGGGCGGCAAACGCATCGTATTGGTCGAGGGCGAACCCGCGCTGCTGGAGCTGAAACCCGGCAATCAGGACTCCCCCGGGTGTCAGATGTCGCGCCATATTGGCAATCACGGCTGCTTCAGTCTGCGGATCAAGGAAAATCATGACATTGCCAGCCATGACAATGGCCTCGAATAGACGGACCTCACTCGATGGCTCTACACGGTTCAAGGTCACTGAGGCAAGATCAGCTAGGTGCCACGCAAGATGGGGCGCCTTTGCCCGGGCGGTCGACAGCATATCGGCATCGCGATCGATCCCGACGACATCAGCGCCCCGCCTGGCAAGTTCAATCGCGACACGACCAGTACCACATCCGGCATCGAGAATGGTCATAGCACCAAATATTTCAACGAAGTTGGCTTCACCGTGCATCGATTGACCGGAACGTTCCAGCGCCGCGAATCGCGCGTCGTAGTCGTCCCCGCTCACACCGGTTTTCAGCCATGAGCTCGTCACGTCGTCTCCTTCTCTTCTCAACGATTGGGGTGGGTGATAGATGCGCATCCGTCGGCAGCGTCGCATCATTGTGCCACATCATACGCTTTGCCGGCCATGCGTGCAGACGACTCAAGGGGGCCAGGTGATACCCACGTAAGACGTTATCTCATATATGAGATGAATGGTCCTCCCAAACCCTCTAAATTCAACATTTTTTACTTTGGCATAGTCTGTGCTCCAGCCTCAAAGATTCCATTATGTATATGTGAAGCACATTGCATGAGTCGCTGTACAAAGAAGGATAGCATGATGACGGACCCAACACACTACACCATGGAAGCTATCGAGCATGGCTGTATTGTCGACACTGGTCAGCGGACCATCAAATCCAACCAAACTGCTGTGGGAATCGTCGGGGCACTGGGCACATTAGAACCGTTCTTTGTGTTCGATGTTTCTGCCATTCAAGGTGATGTGTCTCGCGCAGTCATTCATCTTGAACTCGAAGCGTATTTAAGTCTAGCGAATTCCGAGACCTTCACAGTGTCTAGGGCTTACATTCCCTCTCAGTCCAATCTATCGCATCCTGTAAAGAATCCGGCAACCGGGCAGACTTTTACTCCTGATATTCAGACCCAAACCATGTATAGCCGTGCGACTGTCGAACCTGGTGATGCAGGGCAAATCATTCCCCTCACCCTCTTACCGCAAGCATTAAGTGATATTCAAAACGCTCCCAATGGACGTTTTGCCATCGGCCTTACTTTGTTGGGGCCTGCAGGCGAAAAAGCCGACCCTGATCGCCTACGCATACTCAGGTTTCAGACGAATACAGCAACGCCTACCCCTCAGCTCATCGTTGAAACACGACCTGCCCTAGGGGCGGATACGCCCCAACACCTTTATGGTTTGCAGTATGACGTCTCCGATGGGGCTATCCCGACGCAGCTGCAGAGTATCATTAATGCCCAAGCAACCACATTGGAAGTCATGTTGCAAAGTTTTAAGGATTCCGCACATCACTTACGGAGCCAGGACGATTTGACGGAAGACCAGCGCGCCGCGTCCCTTGATACTCTCGCCAAGGAAACCCAAGGAGGCCTCGCGGCTCTGGCGCAGAAACATGTGCTGGTGGAACAGCGCATCGGATATGCCCATGCAAGCGACGGTCACATGCTCGACCTGAGTCCCGAACATGTCGAGCTTTTACGGGCACTGGAACGGGTCAATAGCGTGTTGCATGCGAACATCTCGCTGGCACGCCAACACCTGATAACGATGATGAATACACAGGAGGGTTAAGACAACAGCACGTTCTCGTGCAGGCTGAGTTTCGTCAGCGGGTCAATCAGATAGCGTCCTTGACGCGTGAAGGGAAACCACGTGAGGGTGGCACTCGCGAAAGAGAGTGGCTGCGAGGCTATCCCCTGCACTCTAGGCCGACCTCTGGGACGGGTGGCTTTGTGAAGAAAATGTGCTAAGCGAGTCGCATCACCCTGGTCGTAGAAACACGCTCGGAGGCTCGTCGGCTGTAGACCACTGTGCCCCGTGTAGTGTGGCTGCATCTCGGTCATACGCCTCCCAAAGTCGACGAGCAGTTTTAAACGGCGATACCGAAAGGCAGGGAGAAAATGGGGGACGGCATCGGCGGCTCCAGCTTTCGGACGTAGAATCCAAAACGGTAGATACTCTGCTACGTTGTTGCTCGAGATTGTTGGCAGTTCCGCAATGTCATACGCTGTCGCATGCAGCTCACTGCCCATGATATGCCACGCCCGTTCGCACGCAGCACAGACAAACACCGTAGCATCCGGGGTAAGCGGTAAATCCCACCCACAGTTTGGACACACCAATGGACGAAAGGCGACCACGCGTGCAGTGGTCATGGCTTCTTGCTTACAACCCTCCAAGAGGGATACAGGCGCCTCGTGCGTGACAATCGTGCCTGTTACCGCATCAACAACGGTAAGCTTTGCTCCAGGTGGTCCTTCTCTCTCGGCTATCCAGTAGGGAAAATAAATGACCGAGAGCATCTTCCCGAGCACAAGCCGAGCAGTCAGAGATGATGGAGTTGGGGTCTGCATGCCGCAAATCAGCGCCTCTTTCACTCCTATACTGACAGGGACAATGGAACCAAGCGCAGCGAGACACTCAGGCTGAAACGGCTCAAGGCGCAACACCGCAGGTCGTACTCCAAGGGAATGCGCTCCCAAGCCAGGTAATGCACAAGCCAGAAAACTCTTTTCCACATACCGCTCACCCAGTGAAAACGCTCCTATCCCCCGAGATGGTTGTTTGGCAGTAGGGCCTATAACCGCTTCATACATCGACGGCGACAGCGACCGGAGACTGGAGTGCTTGGAACCCTGCTGCCAACGCAAATCCTGTCCGGTAAAACGATAATACGGCACAAAGTGGCACTGTATGTTGCGTACACGACAAGGAGTCCCGCACTCCTGCCAGGCGTGTTCGACGTGAGCAACCGCCTGCTGGGCCGTTATCTTCATAGTAATGGTATAGCTCAGGACCTGTTTATGACCAGTGATCAATAAGTTGGAACGACAATAGGGACATTGGACGGCATGCGCGCCTTCAGAGAAGTCGAGCGGTGCGCTACACGTGGGACAGGTTGAAGCAATAATCAGACGACCATGCATGGTTCTCGCGGCCTTCGCTGTGCACCTTCCAGTTTACGCCTTGCGCGTAGCGACCGCTTCGCCACAGTGGAAACAAAACCGTGTGTCTGGTGGGAGCACCGTGTGACAGCTTCGGCACTGCAGTTCGGTGGTCAGATCCAGGCCACAGGCGGAACAAAACTTCGCCTTGGCAGTTAAGTTCTTTTCACACTGAGGGCATTTGCGAACCACAACCATCTGATGGCCACAGGCGCTGCAAAAACGGCTGTCGAGTGCCACCTCATGATAGCATTCAGGGCAGTGTACCGTGCCGCGGGCCGCAATCGCTTCAGGCTGTGGACTTTCGGTATCGAGCACACGATACATCATTCCAGGCAACATCATGCCCATCCCCATGCCAACCCCCATCCCCATGCCTGAAGAGGCTCCTGGGTCGCCATGCCCATGTGATGTGGCGGCATCGCCGAGTGCTTTGGCGGCTTTAAATTTGAAGAAATGATCCAGGTTCCCCACTGCAGCCATGCCGGAGCGCTCATCGATCATCTTCTGCACATCTTCAGGAGGCGTGATGCGGTTAATATACAAATCGGCGAGTTCGAGCCCATACTTACTGAAATCTCGGGTGATGCGCCGGTGGACGGCAATAGCCATCTCATCGTAGTGTTGCGGCAGGTCAAACAGACTTTCAACCGTCTCGCCCAAAAAATCGTTCAGACGCGACACAATGATGTCCCGCACAAAGTCTTCAATATCGACCGTGTCAAACGACCCGCGGGCGCCAACCACGGTATTAAGGAAGAGAAGCGGCTGCCGAACCAGCATCGTAAAGGTTCCAAAGGCGCGCAGGCGAATCAGGCCGAGATCTCGATCTTTGAAGGCAACAGGGTCTTTCGTGCCCCAGCGCATGTTGGTAAAAATTTTCGTTTGCACGAAATACACTTCGCACCGAAACGGACTGGTGAAGCCCCAGGGCAGCGACAACACTTTGGTCAGGACAGGGAGGTTGTGGGTGGTGAGGGTATAGCGGCCAGGTCCGAGGATATCGAGTCCCTTACCGTCGCGAAAAAATATGGCGGCTTGGTGTTCACGCACAATGAGCTGCGCACCGAATTTGATATCGGCCGAACCCTGTTCCGGAACACGATGGACGATTTCGTCTGCGGTGTGGTCGATCCACTCGAGAATTTCCATAAATACGGACATATGCCATGCCTTTGTGGTGAGAAGTGCTGGGAGGGTGCGTGGATGAACGACACGCGCTGCGACATGGCAGCGTTATCGGAAGGTGATGAGGCTTTCTTAAGCTGTGGAGCAAGTGAGAGGGGAGGCATCGAGAGCAACCAAGCCAGACGAGTCGAGAACCACCGCGTTAGACGATGCCACGAGCGCGCAAATCACTGAGATCATCACGAGACAGGCCAAGGCGACCGCAATAAATCTCCTCGTTATGCGCCCCAACCTCGACCGGACCGGTCGAGTCAATGGCTCCCGGCGTCGCGCTCAGTTTGGGAATCACGCCAACCATATGGAGCAAACCACCCAGCGGATTCGGAAACTCAACGATATTTTCCCGCGCCTGAATATGCGGATCTTCAAACAGATCTTGCACGGTGTAGACAAGCGACGAGGGAACTTCGGCGGCATCTAGTCTCGCCAAGGCTTCACGGCTATCGAATTGCTTGACCCAGTCTTGGACGAGGCCATCAAGCGCATCACGGCGTCGGAGGCGTTCGGCCATGGTGTCGAATTGTTCGAGGAGTGCAGGCTGCTGCATGGCGCCTTTGACGAGCCTTTCGAACATCCGATCGTTCGTGCACGCAATCGCAATCCACTTCCCGTCGCCGGCTTGATAGTGATTATGCGGTACGACATATTCCGTGCCTGAACCAATGCGCTCGCGAATGTGACCGGTAGCGCCGTATATGGGGACCATCTCGTCGAGCATGCGCAGCATCGGTTCGTACAATCCGACGTCCACAACTTGCCCCTCACCGGTGCGATGACGGTGTTGCAGAGCCACAAGAGCACCCAGGGCACCGAATGTGCCGGCCAGATAATCGGGAATCGTCGGTGTCCCGGGGGAGACTGGTGGGCGATCAGGATAGCCCGAAATATACGTGATACCGCTCACCGCTCCTGCAATGCGGCCAAAACCGGGCTGCGTACGATATGGTCCCGTTTGGCCAAAGGCGGAAATACGTACGAAGATCAGACCGGGATTGATCGCCCGCAGCTCGTCATATCCAAGGCTCCACCGCTCCATCGTGCCGGGACGAAAGTTTTCCGCCATAATGTCGGTGGTCGCAGCGAGCTTTTTAATCAGGGCTTGGCCCTCAGGTGTGCGGAGATTACAGGTGATGGACTTCTTATTCCGCGATTTTACCAGCCACCAATAAGAGAGTCCCTCGGCCGCAGGCCGTCCGAGCCGACGCAAATCGTCGCCCGTCTCGGGACGCTCGACTTTGATCACGTCGGCACCGAATTCTCCCAGCAGCGTGCAACAGAACGGCGCGGCAACAAACGTTGCCAAGTCTAAAACTGTCACCCCGGCAAGTGCGTGTGTCATAATGGATATGATCCTTGGCCTTAGCCTTTTACTCTCATGAATTACCAAACGAGTTTTCTGTGTGTTCCAGCGCGACGTCGCGTACGAGATCTAAAGCGTGCTGCACACTGACTGTCGGCACCACGGCACACCCAGGGGCTGGGCGAATGTGCCAGCAATCGCGCTTCCGTATAATCTGAATCCAAAAATCCTGCGTCAGCCCTGCTTCCACGGTAAAGACCCAGACCATACCGCGTTGTTTCTTCGGGTCGTACAGGAAATCTTTGAACTCCACCGTAATGGCACCCCGAACATTGTCCGGGCAAAAGTGTTCCGGGTCAAAATGGTCGATGCGGTGCGTTTGCACTGGCACGTCCTCTCGCAAAGGGGTGGGCAAATGTTGGTGTTTGGTGAGGTGCAAATTATAAAAAGACTCTTGCCCTTGCGCGCGCCACTTGCGCTCGTATTTAGTGCGAAAACGCAGGAGAGTCGGCTCGCTCCCCAGGGTGAAGCCGGTACCCGGGACTTGTGTCTCGACCCACTGCGCGTATGGGGCGGAATCCGTCACAATTTGGGCCTCCCCAGTCTCGATGAGTCGGCTATTGATGAGGCGTAAAAACGTGCGGGAAAAGAGGCGGTATTTAGTATGACGTTCCTTTGGCCACGGGCATGGGAAGAGGGAATACACCCGATGCAACGTTTGGGGCGCAAAAACCCGCTCGAACGCCACCTGGGCATCGGCTTGGAGCACGCGAATATTTGTGGCCTCCATCTGGGCAATACGGCGCAGCCCGCGTTGGACCGAAGCCCATTCGAGATCGATACCAACAAAGTCCCGTTCCGGGTGTTCTTGGGCGTGGCGAATCAAAAACTCGCCATTGCCAAAGCCAATCTCGACCTCAAGGGGAGCATCGCGGCCAAAAACGTCCGTCCAGGGAACCGGTCGCTCTGTGGTACGCCACCGGATAAAGGGGGCAAGTGAGAGATAACGAGCTTTCATACGTCCGTACCAGCGTCTTTCCGTCTTATGCAGTCTCACATTATGCGTACTTGAGTGTTTGCCTGAGCGAGTATAGCGGATCGGTCTTGGTGGATCTACGCGCCATGCGATTTTCATGACGCGAGAGCCGCATCAAGGGTGCGACGGCTGCAACGTCGCATCAGGCCAGAAAGTCTTCGTCATGCGAATTCGTAGTATCTCTGAAAAATAACCCTCCACAAATCAAGTCCTTATAATTTGGCACATGTTTTGCATATTAACTAAATAATTGCGCGTATCGCCACCTAGAGGGGTACGCGTCACGCACAGCACCACGAAGCACACGTTATGGTGATTGAAAAGAGCTCAGTGATGTTGTCTTCGTTACCAAGAGGAAAAGTGTCATGACATACAGTGCATCGCCCGCAACCTATCCAGTACTGCCCCTGAAACAAACAGTGCTGTTTCCTCATATCCTGATGCCAGTTGTCGTGGGACGCCCGCAATCTATTGCTGCTATTGAGGCAGTGCAAGACCTCGAAGGAAAACAGATTCTTGCCGCAGTGCAGCGTGACCCCGACACCGAAGTCATCAGTGATCTCAATGAGCTGTACCCTATAGCAACCGTCGCAAAGGTGATACGGGTCGTCCAGCGACGCGAAGGGTTGTGGCAAGTCCTCCTCCAGGGGAGTGAACGCGTCACGTTAGACCGTGTCGTTGACACGACGCCATTTCTGAGCATCGAGGTCACGCCAGTGCCTGCGGCCACCGGAGGGACGGACGAGACCACCGCCTTGTTTCGCAACGTGCAGGACTTGACGCGTCAGGCCATCCAATACTTGGGCTCCGTTCCGGAGGAGCTTGTCGCCATGTTGGCTCAGACGGAAGAACCTGCAACCATTTCCTATCTCGTGGCAACCATGATGCAATTGGAGACCGAAGAGGCTATCCGGTTGTTGGAGATCGATGATTTGCACCTGTTGCTGCAACGTGTCTATGAGATGTTGTCCAAAGAAGTCCAGCTGTTCCAACTCAGACAGAAACTGGCCGATGAGGCAAAGACTGAGCTTGATAAGACGCAGCAAGAATACTTCCTGCGGCAACAAATGAAGCAGATCAAGAAAGAGTTGGGCGAAGACGAGGAGCAGGACGATGTCGGGTTGATGCGGCAGAAGCTGGAAGAAGCCGAACTGTCTGATGACGTTCGCACCGAACTGGAACGCGAACTGGGCCGGTTGCAACGTCTCAATCCTGCCTCACCGGATTATCAGGTATCACGCGGGTATCTGGAATTTGCCCTGGAACTCCCCTGGTCGGCAACCACCACCGATCAGCACGACTTGGCACATGCGCAAGACATATTGCATGCAGATCACTTCGGCCTTGACGAAGTCAAAGACCGCATTATTGAACACTTGGCAGTCATGCAGCTCAAGCCGGACGCTAGCAGTCCAATTTTATGCTTGGTAGGCCCTCCAGGTGTAGGGAAGACTAGTTTAGGGCAGTCCATCGCTCGCGCCCTTGGGCGGCGGTTTGAACGTTTCTCGCTTGGTGGGGTACACGACGAGGCTGAATTGCGTGGACACCGGCGCACCTATATCGGTGCATTACCCGGTCGTATTCTGCAGGCCATGCGGCGCGCCGAGGTCCGCAATCCTGTCGTCATGCTGGACGAAGTGGACAAGTTGGGACGGGATTTCCGAGGCGATCCGGCGTCGGCGCTGCTGGAAATTCTCGATCCAGCTCAAAATAACACCTTCCGGGACCACTACCTCGATTTGCCCTTCGACCTGTCGAGCGTGTTTTTCATTTGTACGGCCAACACGCTCGAGACCATTCCGGGACCATTACTCGACCGGATGGAAATCTTGCATCTCTCCGGCTACAGCGAGGAAGAAAAATTCTCCATCGCTCAACGTTATCTTATCCCACGTCAAGTCGAGCACACGGGATTGCAACCTGAGCAATTACCGCTCACCGACGCAGGTGTCCAGCGGATCATTAGCCACTATACACGCGAAGCCGGGGTGCGGCAGTTGGAACGGACGATCGGGCGTGTGGCACAAAAAATAGCCCGGCGTGTGGCGATGCATGAAACGCTCGCTGACCGGCTAGAGCCCGAAGACCTAGAAGAATTATTAGGGCCGGAAGCGTATCGTGTCGAGGCAGCACGCCAGAGCCTACCGCCGGGGGTTGTCGCTGGTTTGGCCGTCACCGCCGCAGGTGGTGATATTCTGTATATCGAGGCGGCCTCTCTCGCAGGTGGCAAGGGCATGACGCTTACCGGGCAACTCGGTGATGTCATGCGGGAGTCAGCCGAAATTTCACGCCATCTCTTGTGGTCGGAAGCGACGCGTTTTGGCATTGAGGTGCAGCGATTTGAGTCCGAGGGCTTACACATCCACGTCCCGGCTGGGGCCACCCCGAAGGATGGACCGTCAGCAGGAATTGCGATGGCCACGGCGCTCACGTCCCTCCTCACCCGCAAGCCCGTGCGTGCTGATACGGCTATGACTGGGGAAATCACGCTTTCCGGCTTGGTACTCCCGGTAGGTGGCGTGAAAGAAAAGGTCTTGGCTGCTCGACGCGCCGGTTTAAAGCGGGTCATTCTCCCCAAGGCGAATGCCAAAGACCTGCGGAAATTGCCGGATGCGGTCTACGAAGAAATGGAGCTCGTGTTCGTGGAGCATTTCACGGAAGTCATTCAAGAGGCAATTCCAGCCTTGGACATGACGTACTACACTGAGATCGTCATTTAACACGCGCTACTTTTGACGACACAAAGCGGGGCACGACGTGGGACGATAAACACCACGTCGTGCCCCGCTTTGCATATGGGTTGCTCGTCAGCGCCTTATCCATAGCGCTGACGAAAATCTGCCATAAATTCCGCGAGCGCCTCTACAGCCGCGAGCGGGACAGCGTTATACAGCGACACACGCACACCACCCATCAGCCGGTGGCCTTTGAGACCGATGAGGCCGGCTTGGGTGCTTTCGGTCACAAAACGTGCGTCGAGTTCCTCAGAGGGGAGCTTAAAAGTCGGGTTCATCAACGAACGACTCCCAAGCTGAGCATGCCCTTGGTAAAATCCACCTGAATCCTCGATAGCCGCATAGACGTGCCTCGCTTTCGTCGCATTTTGCGACGCAATCGCATACAGTCCGCCTTGGTCTAATAAGTATGCCGCAACCAAGCCGACAATATAGATGGCAAACACTGGTGGGGTGTTCAAGAGCGAATTCTGCGCCGCAATGCGGGCGTAATTGAGCGTGGTCGGAAGCGAATCCGTGCACCGTTCCAGCAGGTCCTGCCTCACGATCACAATGGTCACCCCTGCTGGCCCGGCGTTTTTTTGGGCGCCGGCATAAATCAGCCCGAAGCGTTCGACCTCTACTGGCTGACTGAGAAAATCCGACGACATGTCGCACACCAGCGGCACATCGCCACTTTCGGGTACGAGCGCATACTGTGTGCCGACAACAGTATTGTTACTCGTATAATGCACATATGCGCCATCGGGGCTTATCTCGTATTCACCCGGCAGCGGCACGCGATTGAAGTGTGTGTCAGCGCTGGACCACAGTTCGCGGGCATCTCCGATTTTCTGCGCCTCCCTGAGGGCTGCGCTACTCCAGCTGCCGGTGACAAGATACTCGGCATGCCTCGTGGGGAGGAGGAGATTCATTGCCACCAAGGCAAATTGCGTCTGTGCCCCGCCCCCCATGAAGAGCATCGCATAGTCGTCCGGACACTCCAGGAGCGTGCGTAAATCCGCCAGAGCTTGCGTGTGGATCTGTTCGTACGTGCTACTCCGATGGCTCAGCTCCAGCACGGACATGCCCGTACCGGCATAATCGAGCAAATCACGCTGTACCTGCTCCAACACCGGCAGGGGTAAGGCAGCAGGGCCAGGATTAAAATTGTGTGCGCGTTGGGTCATTGAGTTGTCCACAGCGATTATTGCATGAGATTGGCAATCCGAGGCATCAGCGGTTTGGTTGCCAGGGTTTTGAGTGCAAAATTACTCCCCTCACCCACACGGCAGACGAAGAGATCGCGGGCGTGCCGACTCAGACCGAACTCGTCCAGCGACGCTACACCACCGCATATTTCCATGGCAAGGGTGTACAGGTCCGAAGCTCTTCGAGAACATTCGATTTTCACTTTCGCGGCCGACTCCCGCGCCAAAGTGCCATGCTCGTAGTGCTGCACTAAATGCATCAACCATGTCAGCCCTTGCTCCAACGCGATATCCATATCGAGAATCACGTCTTGGACGCGTTGAAATCGGCCGATCGGCAGATTGTCAAACTGAATCCGATCCTGGGCGTAGATGCGGCAGGTATCCAGAGCATAAGCCAGGGAAGCGAGGGAGAGTCCGGCAATGAACAGGCGGCCACCGTTCAGGGTGTTGGCCATCACAGAAAAACCCTCGTGCAGTTCCCCGACAATGGCCTCATCGGTGACTTCGACATGGTCGAAGGCAATCGAACCCGTCGACGATTGCAGCCACACTTGTTTCCCCTGCATCTCTTGATAATGCACCTGAGGGTCATCCATGGGCACGAGAAAACAGGTGGAACGGTGCCCTGGTCTCCCCTCCGGATCGGTCATGGCATGCACAATGACGTGACTGCTCCACTTCGCGTTCGTTGACCAACACTTCTCCCCGGTGATCTGCCACCCCCCCCCACGCCGGAGAGCCGTCACTTCCGGATTCGTGGCATCGGAGCCACGCCCTGGTTCGGACAACCCAAAGATACACATCCGCTTGCCAGCGGCCAAATCGGGCAAATGCGCTGCTTTTTGGGCCTCGTTGCCGCTCAGTTGCAAAGGGCGAATCCCCAGACTGGCCGCAGCCCCGGGTGTAATGGCCACACTCTGACTATGATAGCCCAACGCCAGGCCCATCAAGACGAGGTCGATCAAGCCCCCACCTTGCCCGCCGTACTCTTCCTTGACCGTGAGGCCAAACAGCCCCAGCGCTGCCATGGCATCGATCGTCTCTTGCGGCAGCAGGAGGTGCTGACGTTCCCATGTCAACAAGTGTGGCACGATTTCTTTGTCGGCAAAGTCACAGACGGCTTGGTAAAAAGTATATCGCTCCGGATCAACGAGGGATACAAGATACGTATCAATTTGCCGAACCATAAGCTACTCCTCATAAAACGGCTTTTCACCAGGGAGTCACGCGTCTCCATTGCGGTAACATCAGGGGAGCAACAAACATGCCATCCTCACTGAGGCTGATAAAACGTCGTGAGATCCGGCAATCCGGTGTGCGTCGAGATGCCGCCATCCACCACGAGGCTGGCGCCGGTGATAAACGACGCAGCATCCGAGGCAAGATAGAGGATGGCATCGGCGATTTCGTGTGCTTCCCCCATACGTCCCATAGGGTGAGCAGCGCCCATCTGGTGTCGAAAGGCAGCTTCATTGCTCCCCCCCAGGAGTTGCGGGGCACGGGTGTTAATCCCCCCCGGACAGACACAATTGACTCGAATATGGTACGGAGCATTTTCCAAGGCCGCCGTGCGCGTGAGATTGATCACGCCTGCTTTGGCGGCATTATACGGCCCCATGCCATAGTCACCACGAATGCCGGAAATCGAGGCCGTATTGACGATGACACCACCGCCATGCTGTCGCAAAATTGGGACAGTGTATTTGATGCCGAGAAAAACACTCGTCAGCGTTACATCAATCGTACGGCGCCAATCCTCGATGGAGACATCCTCGAGGCGGGTGGGAATACCAAGGCCGGCGTTGTTGATCATGATGTCGAGACGACCAAACGCGTCAAGGGTTGCGGCAAGCGTTTCCTGCACGTCATCCGGCTCGGAGGCGTCCATCTTGCGCCACATCACTTGTGCCCCGGCCTGCTGCAGCTGTTCGCTCACTTCTTTGGCACGGCGGGCACTGATATCGGCCACCATCACTGCTGCACCGTCCCGCGCCAAATATTTTGCCGTCGCAGCACCAATGCCGGCCCCTGCAGCGGTCACAATCGCCACTTTCTCTGCAAACTGTTGGCTCATGGCTGCCCTCGCTCCCTGCGTCGTCCCACTGATATGGTGTCTCGTTGGTCGCCTATGGTAGTGAGGATCGCCACGAAACACAAGGCGGTGTATGATGCGGTAGGGATACGACTGCAGGAGCTCCCACTGACCGCCGAGCGCGGGTTGAGCACCCTCGCGTAGGAATCGACCCCAAACCCCGAGTCTGCACCCACGTTTACTCTAGGAGATCGCGACATGTCTGACACATTACATCAGGGAGAAGTCGCAGGAACGCATTGGAGCCCGAGCCAGTACTTGAAATTTTCGGACCATCGTGCCCGCCCGGCACTCGAGCTCTTCGACCGCGTGCCGTTAGAGGCGCCGAACGTCATTTATGACTTGGGATGTGGCTCAGGCACAATGGCACGCTTGATGGCTGAACGTTGGCCTGCTGCGACAGTGTATGGACTGGATAGTTCCACCGAGATGTTGGAAAAGGCCGCCTCCGAACCTTCGCGCGTCCAGTGGGTCGAGGCCGATATCAGCACTTGGTCCCCAGAGGCCTCCCCTGATCTGATATATTCGAACGCAACCTTGCAGTGGGTTGACGGTCATCAAGACCTGTTTCCTCGGCTGTTGAGTTATGTAACGCCAGGAGGTTGCCTTGCCGTACAAATGCCCCTGAGTTGGAGTATGCCCTCGCATCGCCTCATGCGCGAAACACTCGCTGATGGGGGCTCAGACAACAGCCCCATTGGCGATGCCGACTTACGAGCCGCTGTGGCCCGGAAATGGGTCGACGATATGGAAGTGTATTATGATCTCCTCGTCTCGCGTACGAGTCACCTGGATATTTGGGCTACGGAGTATCTCCAGGTTCTTGAAGGGGCAGATCCTGTCCTTGAATGGGTAAAGGGCACCGGATTACGTCCGATTCTGCATGGCCTCAATGACGCCGAGCGGGAGGTATTTCTGGCAACGTATCGTCAACGGCTACGTCAGACGTATCCGACGCGTGCAGACGGATGTACCTTGTATCCGTTTCGCCGACTATTTCTCGTCGCGGTGCATGGGCCAGAATAGTTCTGGTTTTTCCCCTGCTTCGTACCGTACAATGGAATGCCGTGGCACGTATGCAGCGAGTGTATCGCTGACGACGTAAATATTACGTATGCTTTGACGGAGAGACATTATGCCCATCGAACGAGTTGGACATGTCGTTATTAAGATGCGCGACTTAGATGCGGCCAAACGATTTTACCGGGATATTCTTGGTATGAAGATCACTGACGAACGCGAAGGGTTTGGCGTCTTTTTTCGCTTCCAGGATTACCATCACGACATCGCGGTCTTCAAGGTTGACGAGAATGCCGAGGCCCCCCAGCGCAACCAAGTCGGCCTGGCCCACATTGCCCTGATTGCGGATAGTTTTGACACGGTCAAAGCGATGTACCGTCGCCTCAAAGAGCACAACGTCCCGATTGTCCGGACGGTTGACCATGGCATTACCAGGAGCGTCTATTTTCAAGACCCCGAAGGCAACGAGCTCGAAATTTATTGCGAAGTTCCCGAAGTAGATTGGCACGATGTTGAGACCATTATTGTTGCCGATCCTATTGACCTCGAAGCCGCGCCGGCTGATTAAGCTTGCCTTTTTGTGACTGCGGAACCTCCACCTGGAGATTCTTCTCTCCTGTGTTTCGGCTCCATAGTCATTGGTTTGAGGTTTGACAAGGGCACAGCCCAGGGGGGATGGAAGAGATCACCGCCCCACATGGTCAGGAATTTTCCACCGTCTACGAAGCCGAGCTGGTGTCAGTTGCAATCCCACCATGCCGCATTTACTACGGCAGATAAGACTGCGCTGGATCGAGCAGCTGAAAAGCTGAGATGTTCCGTGATCTCGAAACGATATTTCTGAATGAGCCGGAGCTGCGAGCGTATTATTTGGAATGTACTCAAGACAAGAGGGCGGGCAGTATTCCAGCATATGTTGCGCCGATGGTCGCGAATGTCTGTATGATCCAGGCATCGCTGATGCAGCAGGTATTTTTCGCCCTACGGCTCGACCGCTATGCGAACGCGACCTACAATCGGGGCTGGATGAATATGTTTCGGAGTTGGGGACGCTCGCCGAATTTTCGTGAACATTTTGCCCAGTTGAATACGACATTCGATCCGGATTTTCTTGCCTTCTATACGGTATCGATAAAAGACAAGCGCCCCATTGATGCAGAGCCAGTCCCACATCACTGGGATACGTGAGTGTCATAAGGGAAGACACGAACACAACACGCAGGAGCTTGCACGGGCAGAGGCGAGATAATCATCCATACCCGCCTCGAGGCAACGTTCGCGGTCACCCTCCATGGCGTTGGCCGTCATCGCGATAATTGGCGTATGGCTCCTCGCCAGGGCCTCGCGTTCCCTGGTGACAGCAGTGGCTGTATAACCATCCATCACAGGCATCTGACAATCCATGAGAATGCATGCATAGCTCATACGCGCAGTTGCCTCAACGGCTGCACGCCCATTTGCGACAACATCGACACGGTACCCCCGCTGTTCCAACATTTTTACAATCACTTTCTGATTTACCACATTAACGAACAATCACCTTCTCCCAGGAATGGCCTTTGAAGCAGCCAAACTGACTGTACCCGGCGAACCACCTCTCACAGTAAGCCTCATCATCGAGAATACCCGTGAAGCACTCACCGAAGGGGTGTTCCATATTGGAGTTCGACTCACCTCACATCCGCACGAGTATCAGCATGTGCTTGCAGGCTACCTCGGTGCCATGAGTCCAACATTTGTGAGTCAATCCGATGAAGCATCATCTAAACACGAAGACGCGATTCGTGGGAAACGTTTGAAACAAAGTTTGACCTATCGGGTAGTGAGCACGGAAGAGGAGTATCGCGAGGTGCTTCATTTGCGGTACCAAGGGTATGGCGCCAAAGGTAAGCTGGATCAACGTGCAACGATTGGAAGCCAGGGGGAAGGGTTACCCCACGAAGCGCTGATCATCGGTGCCTACCTTGCGGGCACGTTAGTCGCTTCCATGGAGGTTCGCTTTTGGGACGACAAGCAGCCTTTTCGCACACTTGACCTCATACCACGCGACAAACTGACCGATGTGGACCTCAGTGAGACCGTTGAAATCAACCGGTTGGTTGTACACCCACAGGTACAAGAAACAGATATCGTTATAGGGATGATTCAAAAGATTCACGCCATCGTGATGGTGCACGGAGGCAAGGACATCTTGTTGGTTACCACGAATAAACTCAAACCACTCTACCGCAAACTCGGTTGTATAGACCTCGGCGTACACGCTCCACACCCAATCATAGAGCACGAGCAACTCAACGCCATGCTTTTCAAAAGAGCATCGTTCCTTGACGGAAGCTTTTTAACCCCGTCAACGTGGACACAAATCTACCGTGCAACGGCTGAATTCTTCCAGCAGATGACCGGCCCGGCATTCGAGACACCTACACTCGCCCTTAAATCAACCGGGGCTGTGTAACATTGCACGCATTTCCCGCTATGCAGGTCTCTTCCATTGCGTGACAAGAAAGGCACACACGATGCAATCCCGCCGACATACATGGTATGAGATCGGCATTGATTTTGCTCTCTCCCTCTCAATGAACATTGCAGGGCAGCTCCTCTTCTATGGCGCCCACGCAACTGCTAAACGCAGCGTGACACTTGCCATACTCATTTTAGGTTTGGCAATGCCAAGACGCTATGCCACACGTCATCTGTTCCACTCCTGGCAGATACCCGACACTGAACAAACGCGCTGGCAATCGTGGTGCGAAGTCGGACTCGACACAGTCCTCGCGATCGGTATGGCATTCCTACTGCAGTGGCTAATCTATGGGGCAGCAGCGACATGGGCAAAAGCCGGGGGATTAACCGTGGTCCTCTATCTGATCACCATGGCACGGCGGTACGTGTTGCGTCGGGTCTTCGAGAGGCGGGGGAGTCGTCAGCATGGGCCGTTAGTGATCAACATGGCAGGGGAGAGAAGCAAGACGCCCCAGGAGTGTAGCTCCAGAGCATTTCCCGTAGCTGATACAGCGCAGCAAATTATACAGCCTGGCAAGTCGTCACTGCAAAGCTCGCCAGGCAGTTGGACGCTCTAAACCGGTCCACACAACATTGGCTTACGCAGATGAGCGCGCAAGGCAGGCGCGTCCCGCATGTTCCGGAAATCGCGTGTACAAACCTCTTGTGGAGTGCTTGAACTCGTTGCTGGTCTCATGCGACCAGCGTATCGCTTCTCCACCTTCTCTGTAGCAACCTCAGGAATCACCCACATACAAGCGACGTCCACCTGCATTTCCGCTGCTTGCTACATTTGGCGTGCCTGCCGAAACCCTACAAGTCGTTGGCGCTCTTCATCCCATAATTTCAGGAAGGGACATCGTAGGCTCTTCCACAGTGTCAAACGAGTCGCCTGTTGCAGTGCAGGTGTCTCGTCGTAGCATTGCTGCAGTTTATAATTGGGGATCCGACTGTTCAGATGATGAATGTGATGCAAACCGATATTCGCCGTGAGCCATCGGAGCATCGGCGGTAAATCGTAGTGTGAGCTTCCCTGCAAGGCAGCGGCGTGGTAATCCCACGCGCTCTGGCTGCGCCAATACGTCCCGGCATATTGATGCTGCACATAGAAAAGCCACACGCCCAGTGTCGAGGCTATCAACGTCACCGGCAATTGGAGCAGGACAAATCGTTGCCAACCAAGCGTCATCCCACCGACACAAACAATGAGCGCTAACACAAGATTGGTCAGATGTATACTGCGCCATTCACGTCTCCAGGATGCGGGCAAATCCCATGGGAAGCGGTGTTTCACTATGAAATGAAACGCAGGACCGATGAGAAACATCACGATCGGAGTGCGATACAGTCGGTAGACAAAGCGTGCGAGGGCCGGGAGTGCGAAATATTCCTTGACCGTCAGGGTCTTGATATCACCCAGTCCGCGGCGATCCAAATTCCCGGACGTGGCGTGGTGGATAGCATGCGTCTTGCGCCAGTAGGCGTAGGGCGTGAGGGCAAGCACTCCTAACAGGAAGCCGAGGATGTTGTTCGCCGTACGGGAGGCAAAGAACGCGCCGTGTCCACAATCGTGTTGAATCATAAAGAGTCGAACAAGAAAACCGGCAGTTGGTACGGCCAGAAGCAGCGTGATCCAATAGGCATGGTTGAGACTATACACCATAGCGCCCAAGCACAGCACATACAGCAGCGCAGAAGCCAGCAGTTGCAGGATACTCCGCCGCAGCTCAGCAGTTTGATATGGGGCCAAGCTTTTCGCCCATGATTCTTGGTCCTTCTCCTTGGCCATGATCGTTTCAAACACGTATGACTCCTCGCAATCAGAGGAAGTGGAAAGTGGCGGGTGTCAATGCGGTTGCGAGACAGTACAACCGTATCGAGCAGACTTCAGCTCACAAAGCCATGGGCCGAAGCCTGCTCGACTCCCACTGTCTCAATCAGTCCACAAGTACTCGGCACATCACGCCATAACCATGCCGTGAACGCACGGCGAACGCACGGTGGTGTGTACAAGCCTGTACGCACATTGAGACACGCTGACACGTTTCAGAATATTGGTGATCCTTGAGTGTGTGCGAGAGACAGCGGAGGATAAGGGACAAGCCCCCAAGGAATGCTGTATCTTGACGGGCTCGCGGTTACCAGCGGCGCGATTGTGGGGCGCGCTCTTGCCGCGGTTTCGCGAGATTGACAGTGAGGGATCGGCCACCGAGTTCCGTCTGGTTCAGTGCAGTAATCGCTTCATCGCCACCAGTGGACATTTCCACGAAGCCAAAACCGCGCAGTCGTCCCGTCTCCCGGTCCGTAATCAGATTGACGGACTCTACCGTGCCATAAGCACTAAAGAGATCGCGCACCTCTTCCGGAGTGGCGCTGAACGGGAGGTTGCCAACATAAATGTTGGTGGACATATATGTCTCCTTGCTTGGACACCTCATCATGAGGCATAGACTCGGAGCACCCTCGTCCCGTAGGGATTGGTGCTCCATAACAGTACGCAGAATGTCCGGGCTGTGGGATACTTGACGATCACTCGGGAAGGGATAGGGAAAAGCCGATCGCTTCATGAGGGAAACGAAGAACCGATGCCAGTGGACAATCATGAATCAATTATAGCTAATGATCTCCTTTGCGCAGCACATATTTTTCAGTCGTGTGTCATACCGGGTCCAGGGATGATCGTTTCCGGGACGCATTTCCGGTTGGAAGTCTGTCCGCCATAACCTCGCAGAAATCCCCTCATGCATCGACGAAGACCTCGACGCCCGTAAGAATTTGGACGATTTGATCGAGCATCATCTCGGCTCGTGCACGCAGCTCTTGTCGCGTCAGATGCGCGATAGGATGCGCCGTAAAAATTAAAGGAAAATCGTCCGCGCCCCACATACTGGCCATAGCCCGTGAGGTCTCCGTAAAAATATCCGTACAAATAACGATCGCTGGCATACCGTCTTTTTCCAGGTGAATCCCGTCGTGCACACTGCACGCGCTGCACGAGCCTCAACTGCCAATTGCGACTATGGCATAGTCACACGTGCGAGCAAGCTGGGCTATCACCTCGCGATCAGCCGGTTTCGATGCTGACGGCTTCCGATGATACTCTACCTCTGCGATCCCAAAGCGTTCACGCAGGAGCGCGGTCATTTCTTCGAGCAATTCCTTGGCGTTTTCTTTGCTGTCGTCGATGAGCGCCAGGCGCTTCTCACGGAGATCAGGCAACCGTGGTGCAGGAGTAAATGGCGGCACCAGCGGTGTGGTTGTGGGATCAACGAGAACGTGTTGAGTTTTCGGCGAAGTGACCATTCATGTGGTTCCTTGTTACGGCAAGTGAATAGGTTTGGTAACCGCCTCCGAGGCGACTTTCGGCAACTCACTCAAAATCACCGCACAGCGGTAGCCTGTGGCATCCGGCGCACCGGCATAGACTACCAGAATATCATCCGGGGTCGGCACCAGAGGGACGTATTCCTCGGCGTCCTCCGGACGCAGAGGGCCGTCAATTTCTTTGACACGTTTGAGATCGGCAACCGAGCGACGAATGCGTTGGTGCAAGTACTGCCGTACGTCCTGCTTACTCCAACCATCCCAGAAGGCGCTGGATCCTGCGATCGTGACCGCCACCTGCCCCTGACGCACAGGTACAGAAGTGTCACCGACAGAATCCGAGGTGGAGAGCGACGAGCCGAACGTGGAGGCAACATCGGCGACACAATCAAGCACTATGTGTGGATCATTTGCCGTGCGTACCTGCCGGGGACTCCAGGCAGCAAACACGGTGACGGCACTTTGCTCAGGCGCCAAGCCACGTTCAACATGCAGGGGTTCCCAGTGCGTTTCGGTTTCGTTTTCCGCAATACAATAGGTGTACTTGCCGGGGTGGCCAATAACCGTACGATCGAACAAACCAGGGGTGGCAGCGCAGGCATTCATCAAAATGAGCCGGACTGCTCGGCCAATCGTTGCATTGGCGCGATTTCCCGGGCCAAACAGGTTGTTCCGGCAGTTGATGTCGAGCTGCCGTACGATCGGACCATTGACGATGACCAAAATGGCAGAGCCACCCTGACTCGCGGACGGCGCAATGAGGTTAAATTTCGGGTCCAGCATTGCCTCCGTCGCCGCGATCACTACCGGAAAATACTCCGGCAAACACCCCGCCATCACCGCATTTGCCGCCACCTTAGCCACAGTAATTTCACGCCGACGTTCCGGTAAACTCCCAAGCACCTCGTCGGGTTCGCGCTGGGCAGCCCGCAAAAAGTCCTCCACCCGTGCAACCGTGGGCGGGACCACAGGCAGGCCGTCCGTCCAACCGAGTTCATAACAACGCTCAATGGCTTCAACGGTGTCCGACCACTCGACACTCCGTACATCTGCAAATTCCAAAGCTTTCATCCTCTCGTGGAGGCATCGTCCCACCTGTACACCTCGTTGAGCGCGCGCTTACGCAGGAGGGATGTGCTCGGCGGTAAAGTGATAGAAGTCCGCATGTTGTAACGGTGGCAGGATGGCACGCGGCAACAACAACGTGCGTATGGCCCACAATTCGGGGAAAATGCGATAGCGCGCTGTTTCATCTAAATAATCCACACCGGAGGAACCACCCGTGCCAATGCGTCGCCCAATGACGCGCTCAACCATACGGGCATGTCGGCTGCGCCATAAAATAAATAACTCTTCCATTTCCACCACAGCATCAAGAAGAAGTCGCGGCCACGCCAACAGCGGTAAATCACGGTAGGATTCGATAAACAGCATGGCAGCGCGGATACGACACATCACCTCCCGTTCTGCCTCTGGGATATCCGTACCGCTGAGAAACTCTTGCGCCATCCGCGTGGCAGCAGCATATTGCGCCCGAATCACTTGCGCCTCGCCACCGGCCGCCACCAGGTGGGCAATGTGGGCGGCCTGATGATCGTCCTGTGCGGAGACATATGCCTGCAGGAAGTCACGCACAACCGTGGCATCGTCAGCATCTGTCGGACGCGAACCCTGAATCGGGGTACGATACAACCACCGATGTATTGCCTGACGAAGCGAGGTCTCAGACCGTGCCTGCTCAACACGCTGAACGAGAGCCGTGCCGCCTGGGAGGTGCATCGCTGCCGCTTGTACCGCCTCCAAGGGATCCGCATGGCCCACAGCGGCACGCTGCGAGTCCGGCAGACCCATGATAGCTTCGATCTCGCGCATTTGTAAAGATTGGAAGCCGCTGGCAGTACCAAGCTTCGAACGAAAGGCGAGAAAATCTTGTGGAGTCAGGGTCTCCATAACACGGAACTGCTCGATCGCAACACGAAAAATCTCGTGGACACGACGCAGATGATGTACGACATACGGAATGGTGTCTTCCTGCACCATGGGGGCAGCCATTTTGTCTCGGGCCAGCCGTAACTCACGCAGGACGAGCTTAAACCAGAGCTCAAAGACTTGATGCACCACAATGAAATGCAGCTCGTCTTCCGACACCTGGCTGTCATCGTGCTCCAGCCCCCCCTGCAAGCTCAAGAGGTGATCAAGTTGTAAGTAGTCCCAGTAGGTGACGGGGGAAGGCGTGGCCATAAAGCGCAATCCTCACAGGTTAGTGTCACGCGCGCGTCAGGAGTCGCGCAGCTTTGTCCCAATCCACGTTCTCGACGGAGTCGACTCCTGCGCTCAACTCATGAAGTATATGCTCATGCTTCCGCCCTCGAGCGCGTGCCTCGGCATAAGGTGTACGGTGGAATGTGACCAAGGAGTATTGCGGCATGAACGTGCCGGGAAAACGTTGTGCCAGTTCCTGTTCAATGGCTTTGCGTAAGAGGAATTGCGGGTCAGCAACATGATCGCGCATCTCGACGTAATGCGCCAAGGCCATGTCGGCAATGGCATCGGTGTGTTCCTTCCGTAGAGAAGTGTATGTCTGGAACACGTGCTCCCAGTCCGGCGCATGCGCGGCGATGCAGTGATCGAGATAAGTGCAATCTTCAAACGCACAGTTCATCCCCTGGCCATAGAAGGGGACGATCGCGTGCGCCGCATCCCCCGCGAGGAGGAGTCTATCGGCAATGTGCCAGGGCGAGCATTTAATCGTCGCCAGTGACCCGGTTGGGTGGGTAAAAAACTCATCGACCAGATCGGGAAGACGATCAACCACATCAGGGAATTGCGCCTGGAAAAACGCGGTCAGCGTCTCAGGGGAGGATAATGCGGCAAAACTCGGTTCCCCCTCAAAGGGGAGAAAGAGCGTGCAGGTAAAGCTCCCATCGGTGTTCGGCAAGGCAATGAGCATATAGGCATTGCGTGGCCAAATGTGCAGGGCATTTGGTTCCAACTGCAAGGCACCATCCGGTCCGGGGGGAATAGTTAATTCTTTGTACCCATGCGGCAAGAAGGCTTGGGAGAAGTTAAAACGCGGGGTGGAGAACAACGCCGTACGCAAGGCCGAGGCGGAACCGTCGGTACCGATCACGCGACGCGGTGAGAGCGTACGGTCCTCCCCTGTCGTTTCATGCCGCATAGTCAGCTCACCTGTCGCAGGATTCACAGCCAGACACCGTTCCTGAAAGGTGAACTGCACCTCAGTGTGACATGCGGCAGTCTTGAGTAGCTCGATGTTCAGATCGGCACGAGAAATCGCATAGAGCACTTCCGTGTCGTCTTTGCCGTAGCGCTGGAAGTGCGTCTCCCCGTCGAGAGTGTGAATCAAGCGGCCGCGCATAGGAATAGCCTGACGCGTGACAGTGTCAGCCAGACCGACCTGTTGCAGGGCGTGCAAGCCGCGGGTGGAGAGGGCCAGGTTAATCGAACGACCCGAGGTTTTACTGCCATGACGCGGGTCCGGGCGGCGTTCGTAGACCTCGACCTGGAAACCACGACGGGCAAGAAAAATCGTCAGCAAGGAGCCGGCCAGACCAGCGCCGACCAGCGTGATGCTATCAGCCGGGAGATTGCTCGGCATGCTGCACCCTTTGTGTGATGAGCAGACTACAGTATCAATCGGCCGCCGCGACGTCCGTGGCGGCTTGGGTCAAGATCTCCACGAAACGATGCACATCCACGAATGAGTTGTACAGCGGTACTGGTGCCACACGGATAACATCGGGCTCACGCCAATCGCACACCACGTGGGTACGGGCTAAACGTTCATGCACAGCAGGCCCATGCCGTTCCACCCGCAGCGACAGCTGGGCGCCGCGCTGGCATGAATCGCGCGGAGTGATGCTCGTGACGTGCAGCGGCTGGTAGTGATCCAGTAAGTATTCGAGATAGCCCGTCAGTCGTTCGCTTTTTTTCCGGAGTGTCTCCATACCGACCGCATCAAACATCTCCATAGAGGCCCGCAAAGCCGCGAGTTGGAGAATCGGAGGATTACTGACCTGCCAACCTTCGGCACCCGGGAGGGGATCAAAGTCCGGGGGCATGCGGAAACGGGTGGTTTTATTGTGCCCCCACCATCCCGCCAGGCGGGGGCGCTCCAGGCTGTCCGCATGGCGCTCATGGACAAAACATCCCCCGACAGCTCCCGGACCGGCATTGAGATATTTATAGGAGCACCAGACAGCACAGTCCACTCCCCAGTCATGGAGATGCAAGACGAGATTACCGACGGCGTGAGCGAGATCAAACCCCACGACACACCCCTGGGCCTGTCCGGCACGAGTAATGCGAGCCATATCGAAGGCTTGCCCGGTGTAATAATTCACCCCGCCGATCCACAGCAAGGCAATGGCGTGGCCCTCTCGCGCCAGCAACGCCTCGATGTTTTCCGTCCGTATAGTTGTTTCGCCTGGGCGCGGTGTAAGCTGCAACAGTGCCTCGGCAGGATCGTAACCATGCCAGCGTATGTGCGATTCGACGGCATAGCGATCGGAGGGAAAGGCATCAGCTTCGATGACGATTTTGTAGCGCTCGGGTGTTGGACGGTAAAACGACACCAATAGCAGATGCATATTCACAGTCAGGGCGTTCATGACCACGACTTCTTGTGGCTTGGCTCCTACCAGCCGCGCCGTCGGTGCAGTGAGCAACTCGTGATACGGGAGCCACGGATGCGTCGCCTGGAAGTGACCTTCCACCCCGAGTGTCGCCCAGTCGTGCAGTTCCTGTTCGACGTACGTGCGCACGGCCAGAGGTTGTAAACCAAGCGAATTACCACACAAGTAGAGGCAGGGTACCCCATCGGGCGCCGTTGGGTGGTGGAAGTGATGCCGATAGGACGCGAGGGGATCGTCGTCGTCAAGGGCAAGAGCGTATGCGCGCGTGGGCTGGAACGATTGCATGGCGTCTTCTGTCACCAAAGAACGTAGATCACAGTGCGTAGGTAGACGCTAATACGCGAAGGCAAAACTGTCTTGGAAGATGGAAAGGTCTTGGAAGAAAGTCAAGGGATTTTTTGGGAAGCGTTCGCCCCATGGCCCTGGGACAGCAGTTGGGAGCTGTCTGTCCCCAGGGACATGGGAGGGAGGAGAGGACATACCATATTTATTATGCATACAGCGTGCCATAAAGATTTTTCGCATGAAAATTCAGCTTATTTTTTATAACCTACTGAAATACCCATAGGAATTGTGACACAGGACCTATCAGATCATGACTGATAGGCTTCAATCCCCTTGTTAGCAGGCAAGCAGCCGTGTTCATGGATCGAAAATGCGTCAAAACATTGACAACTGCGTCAAAATGTT
>CAJIAL010000403.1_pt1 | contig 30610 bp, 29 predicted proteins | sample 9199091 | NCBI WGS metagenome assembly CAJIAL01 (sample SAMEA7708270, study PRJEB35096) | sediment metagenome | biome: marine neritic benthic zone biome [ENVO:01000025]; feature: sediment [ENVO:00002007]; material: shallow marine sediment [ENVO:03000034] sea grass bed [ENVO_01000059] ... | reverse complement strand
TTTCGGCGTTGAAGAATTGGTGGAGATGCGACACAATCGACATGGCTGAGCGTCTCCTCTGATCACGGGTTCGGTTACGAACCGGATCGGAGATTCTCAGCTCACGATTGAGGTTTTGGGCCTCTACAATGCCCGATAAATTGAGCGAACACGGTATGGATTGGCGAGCATTACATGGAGTACACTACCTCCAATCTGCCCCTTTTGATTTACGGAACTTGGAGATGTGCCCGTACCCATTGACGAAATGCCCGGAGGGTTGGACTCGTCCCAGCCGTGCGACTCATCTCGATAAAGCGCGACATGCCTTCAAGGATCGGAATGTCGGGAAATGTTGGACTGCCGGGCGCTACGACATAGCGGCCGTCTTGCAGCACATAGATGTACAACTGCCGGTCTGCATAGCGCCAGATTTCAGGCACCCCTAATGCCTCATAGGCATGCAGCTGTGTTGTCGACGTGACATCGACCTCGATGGCCAAATCCGGAGGCGGGTCAACGGTGAGATCGAGGCGCTCGCGACCGATCATCAAGGCATGGTGCTGAATATAAAAACAGTCGTCTGGCTCAATACCAGCCGTCATATCTTCGCGGGTAAATGTCGTTGAGCCCAGGGACTCCCATGCCATATCGAGCTCATCCATCAGGGCTTTGAGTAAGTCGCCAATAATGACCTTCGCTTGCTCATGCTCAGGTAGAGGCGTCACAATCTCGACGGTTCCTCCGCTATAGGCCAAACGCATCCCTCGATGCTCTCCCAATTCGTCCAGAATCCTCTCAAACTCATGCCAGCTGACGTCGCGTAGCAAGACGCGATGCCCAGGCGGAACATCCAATTGTCTGAGTTGAAGCTGCACAACCCTCTTTCCTACCGCGCGGAGATGAACAGTTGCAATATGAATGTCTTGCCTCTCACGCTCTGCAAACGTTCTGCATGGCACAGCACAAGCCTATCATGGCGAGCATACCAGAGCAATGACGTCTGTCTCTGCTACGATGCTTGGTTCGGTCGCAAATGTTCATCTGAGGCTATTTGGGGTATGATCTCCCTATTCTTCACCACCGCAAGGATTTGGTGCATGAATCCCTCCGCAATACCAAACCGTATATCGCGTCAAGAACTGGGCTGAATATGACAAAGCGTTGCGCGATCGCGGCGACATCACGCTCTGGATGAGGCAGGACGCTATCAATGCCTGGACGCCGCCGCAGACCGGGAAGCGCGGTGCCCAGCCCGTCTATTCGGACCTTGCCATCGAGACCGCGCTCTCGCTGAGGTTGCTCTTTCACCTGGCGCTGCGTCAAACCGAAGGATTCCTTGGCACACTCTTACGACTGATGGGGGTGGATCTTCCCTGCCCGGATCACACGACCCTGTCACGACGCAATGCCACGGTAGTGGTCAGGCGCAAGATCGATCGTGCACCCCAGGGGCCGGTGTGCGTGATTGTCGACAGTACAGGCTTAAAGGTGTGTGGCCAAGGCGAATGGCATAGCCAGAAACACGGGGAGAAGAAGGTCAAGCGCTGGAAAAAACTCCATGTCGGCGTTGATGATCAGGGGCACATTGTCGCCTCCACCGTGACCGAAAGCAACGAGCAAGATCCGTCTCAAGTGCCGGATCTGTTGGACCACATCGATCAGGATATCGATCGTTTCGTCGGTGATGGAATCTATGACCAACAGCCGGTCTCCACAGCGGTGGAAGAACATTCACCGGGAGCCATCGTGATCATCCCACCCCGCAAAGATGCGGTGGTGAGCCCCTCGGCCATGACCGCACCGACCCAACGCGATGCGCACCTGTTGGAGATCGAGAGGGCGGGTCGCTTCACGTGGAAACGGACGTCGGGATACTATGATCAGGCTCACGCGGAAAACGCTTTTTCGCGATTTAAACGGGTGTTCGGCGACCGGCTGCGGGCGAAGCGGGATGCGTCCCAGGAGCGGGAGGCTTCTCTTGCCTGCCAGTTGCTGAATCGGATGCTGGAGTTGGGTCGGCCTCTGTCCTATCCGGTCAGCTAAAAGAGGAATCCCTGGGGGCAGTGCAGGGTCTACTCGATTCGTGCAACAAAGCCTGCCCGAGGTGTTGCGCGAAAATCCCTTTTGGATTTCCTATTCTCTTGCTATTGTAAGTCGTAGAGCGCTTGCAGGAGGGGTTGGTAGACCTCGACTCCAAGATTACGGGCGGTTTTCCGGGCTTCTTCTTCAAGGTAGGGGAGGGCTTCGAGCAGCAAGGTGTGCCCTTCTTCAGGACCGAGAGCGTCGAGCACGCCGGGAATGAGCGCTTCCTCCATAACCTCCTGGCGCATGCCATACACCGTGGCCAATCGCTGCACGACGTAGGGCAATCCCACGTCTTCTTCCAGACTATGCAAGTCGATAATCGTTGCCGTTGCCGGTAGCTCCTCGCCGTGTGCTTCTGCATGCGCTAAGAGATTCCAGGGGGTGGGATCGGAGGTAAAACTCTGGCGGTCCAGCGCATCCCAGAGGCGGACAAACGTGGCGACGGCCAAGCGCTCAAGGCGTCTGCAACGCGCATTATAGTCTTCCAGGATCAAGATGCCGTCCACAAATTGCTGTTCGTATGCTAGTTTGAGGCGTTCGATCGAGATGCCCGGGATGAATTCTTCAACGAGCACGTGATACCAAACACCCTCCTCGTCCTCCCAATGCCAGATACCACCAGTGCGTGGAAACAATCCGGGCGCTTGGGCTGCGAGCAGATCGGCCAGGCTCACCAGGCGTTCGAGGAGTTGTGTGGTGGTATCGAGCGGGATGTCTCGGGCGGTGTTGCCGGCGTAGGTGATACGCCGTTCATGTGGGATCTTGCACACGACCTGCTGCTGTCCTTGCGCGTGCATTGCGGTCAGTTTGTATACCGCCATGGCCCCGCCTGTGGCGAGGGGAGCTAAGACGACATCCCTGAGTGACGCAGGCACCGACGTCGGCTGGTAGATGCGCTGCAACGCCTGTGGGAGAAAATCGTAACAGTGGTGGGCGGTCTCGACAATAGCGACATGGCGTGGAAGGGGCGAGCCTTTCCAGCGCAGCGGTACAGTCACGCGCGGGTCCTTGTGGTTACAGGCTTAGCTTTTTTCGCTGCTCTCGACTTTTTTCGTCTCGGTGTCCTCCTCCTCTTCTTCCGCTGCGGATTCCGTGGCCCGTTTGAATTCCCGGATGCCTTTACCCAGGCCCTTGCCCATTTCCGGCAGCTTTTTGGCCCCGAAGAGGACCATGATGATGAGGAAAATGATGATCAGCTCTTGTATCCCAAGACCAAACATATGCACTCCTTGTAACAACGTGAAAGATTTGTTTATTATACGCTGTTCAGGGGGTCGTGACTATCGTTTTCAGGCAACCCATCTCCAAATGGGGGGCACAGGTGCTGTACTACCCCGTCAATTCGCGGCGCACGAGCTGGGTCGCTTCGACCATACGACGGAGCTTGAGCACGGAAAGCCAGCGGGGTAATTGGAAGAAACCGCAATCAGGATTGATCGTAACCTTTTCGGGCGAGACGTAACGTAGCGCTTCACGGATACGCCCGGCGATTTCTTCGGCCGACTCGACGTAAAACGATTTAATATCCACCACCCCGAGGCCCACCTCACGATCGCCACAGAATGCTGCGAGGTGTTCGATTTCCCGCATTTCTCGGTTGGCGAATTCCAGGACAAATTGGTCCGCCCGTGCGTCATGGAAGGCTGGAAACAGCGGCGCATACCGGCGTGGGCCACGTGGGCGGCTGCCAAGATTCCCGAAGCACACGTGCAGCGCGATTTTGGCATGTACGTCCGCGACCGTGGCATTATACAGGTCCAGGTAGTCTTGCATCGTCCCCGGAATGATGCCATACGAGGGCTCGTCGATCTGGATGAAGTCCGCGCCGGCATCGACTAACGCTTGTAACTCGCGGTTGATCACCTCGACAAATTCCCACGAGAGCTCCAGGCGATCCTTGTATACGGAGGTATCGTGCAATTGGATATGAATCCCAAGCGTGAGCGGGCCGGGGCATGTGACTTTCAGAGGACGCTGTGCGACACGTTTGGCGTAGGTATATTCCTCCACGATACCGAGGCCCTGTGGTACGGTAATCCGCGCCAGCGGACGATAGCGTGGCGGCATGTCATAGCCATAGACGCCCACCTTGCGGAGCTCCGGCTGGAGTTCCAGCCCTTCCATATGCCGGTAAAAACTCTGCACGAAATACCAGCGGCGCATTTCACCGTCCGAGATAATATCGACTCCAGCGCGTTCTTGGTCGAGAATCGCGGCATTGACGGCGTCGTCGAGTGCTTCGCGTTCGTCGGTCTGGCCGTACCGGCCCTGTTGGATTTCCTCCAGGGCCGTGAGAAACCAACTCGGATAGGCATGGCTACCCACCACGGAGGTGGGTAGAAGCACGTCAGTCATGGCAATGTCCTTGTACCGTGCGACGCGGTGGGACGGCTCTTAGCGCGCTTGCCAATTCGGCTTGCGTTTTTCGGCAAACGCCCGTGGGCCTTCGATCGTGTCTTCGGAGAAGCGCATTCTGGTGGTTTCGCTGTAGTTCGTGTTCATGGCCACGTCCAGTGGCGAACCGAGCCCCATCAGGGCAGCTTGTTTACTGGCGCGCACCGAGATCGGGGCACATTCAAGAATTTCATTGGCCCAGCGCTCGGCCGTGGGTAAAAGTTCTGCCAGAGGCACGACTTCGTTCACAATACCCCACTGATGCGCTTCCTGGGCCGTCATGTGCCGGCCAGTGAGGATATAGCCCATGGCGATTTTATGTGGGATCATCCGTGGCAGGCGATGCACGCCGCCAGCACCCGCCATCAAACCGACGCGGGGCTCGGGCAGGCCCAGACGGGCGTGGTCAGCGGCAATGATGATGTCGCAGGCCAGTGCCATTTCGAAGCCGCCGCCTAGGGCGAAGCCGTTGACGGCAGCAATAATCGGTTTCCAGTTCGTCGTGCGGTTCGCCAAACCACCAAAGCCGCTGTCTTTCGTGCGTTGCATATTACGGCCGTGCTCGGCGGTGTGCTTGAGGTCGTTACCGGCGGAGAAGGCTTTCTCGCCGGTGCCGGTCAAGATGCCGATCCACACATCCGGATCCTGTTCGAAATCATTCCAGATGCCATCGAGCTCGAAATTTGCCGGAGGATGCAGCGCATTCATACGCTCGGGGCGGTTGAGGGTGACGATTGCAATACGGCCTTTTTTCTCGTAGGTTGCAAATTCATATGCCATGGTCGCATTCCTCGCTTTCGTAGCTGTTGTCTGTCGCGTTAGCGCGTGCGGCTCGGTAGGAGGGCCTCAGCCTTGCCAAGCGCTGTGGTCTCGCCGCGCTGGTTTTCGGCCCACACGTCACACGCCACCACGTGCTCACCATCCTGTTCGAACGTGTCTGTCACGGTACCGCGCACCCAGGTGGTATCGCCAATGAGGTTAAACCGCCGCACTTGGACATCAAGCAGGCGCAGAAAACCGTCATCACCAATCCAATTGGTCATCATGTGCCCGAACCAGGCAATGCGTTGCGGGCCATAATCGTAGGCGCCGGGCACGCCGACATCCCGCGCGAAATCGGGATCCCAATGGACCCGCTCCGGCACGTCCGGGACTCCATAGGTGTCGACGATACCGGCGGCTGGATGCCGCCGCCGAAAATCGAGCCCGATGCGGTGGGCTCGATTGAACAGTCCACCCCAGCCAATGAGCCAGGTCACGATGTCGGTCACGGTGAGCGGCCCTTTGACGACCGGGGTGATTTCTTCGCCGACGCGCACATCTTCCCAATAGCGCGGGGTGGCGCCTCGGACGACTTCGTTGTCGTACGCCTCCTCAATGCGGCCAATATCCTCCGGCGTATAGTGTGCTCGCTCGATACCGTCGTACTTGCCTTGTGACCGCGCTGTGCTCCGCTCGGCGCGCACCCCGAACGCCCGGGCGGTGGCCACGACAACGCCATCGTGGTTCGTAAAAGTGCAGTCGTAGGATTGTAGAATCGTGCGTCGGGCAAAAGCGCTGTGTTTCTCCTCCAAGCCGTGGAGAGCGCTACTTGCGGTAATCGTGTCGTTCGCTTTGATCGGGTGGAACCATTCAAAGCGTGTGCCGGCGAACATATTGTGGATGCCGGGGAGACCGCCGAATTGGCCGCTGCAGATATCATCTAAAGCGTAGAGAATACAGGGTGGGGCGATGATGGTACCGTATGGTGTCGTGGCGGCATAGTCGGGATCGGTCCAGAGGGGATTCGCATCGCCAATGCCATGGGCAAAATGCCGGATAGCGTCTTGGCTGGCCAGTTCGATATGCGGGTGGCGCCGATGCACTGGCACCCCTATACGTTGGCGCAGTCGTTCGAGTGCATCCTCCGTAATCACCGCATGCTCGGTCATTCGTCGTCTCCGCTTTCCTTGGTGGTGTTCCCGCGCGTGTTTTCTGGTCATTGGCCGGGACAGTATGCCGGGGATGGGGCGTGATCGCAAGAAGAAAACCGGGGCCTCTAAGGAGGCCGGACGTAGAAGAGGGATGGTGTCGTCTGGGTGACATCTGCTACAATAGGCGCAGCGTTCCATGGCCTAGCAGAGGAGGGCTGGAATCACCGGGCGTAGAAACCACCGCTAGACCGCAGTTTTTCCACCACATACATGGCTACGCACTGGCTGCGGGAACATGGAGGTTGCCGGCCGAGTAGACGTTGCCTTCGGTTGTTCTATGGACGCAACGTCGTATTCACAGCGTATTAAAGATTGGCCGGAGGATGAGCGGCCGCGCGAGCGGTTACTCCAGTTTGGCGAAGGGACGCTTTCGGACGCGCAACTATTGGCCATTTTGTTTCGCACGGGTAATCCGGCCAGTGGAGCAACAGCGGTGGATCTGGCGCGCCGCTTGCTGACGCGCTTCGAGGGGAATCTGGAGGCGCTCAGTGCTGCTACGGTGACGGAACTGTGCGAGGTTTCTGGTATTGGTACCGCCAAGGCCTGTGAAGTCAAAGCGGCGTTTGAAATCGGACGGCGTTTGTTGGCGCGCCAAGGCGGACCGCTGCTCCAAGTTCGTTCCAGTCGTGACGTGGCAGAGCATTACATGCCGCTGTTGGCTGGGAAGAAGCGTGAGCAGTTTCACGTCATTCTTCTCGACCGCAAAAACCGTATCATGCGTGATGTCATGGTGTCGCAAGGCTCGCTCACTGCCAGTGTGGTCCACCCGCGAGAGGCCTTTAATCCTGCCATGCGCGATTCGGCTGCGGCGGTGATTTTTCTGCACAACCATCCCAGTGGGGATCCGCAACCAAGCCAGGAAGATCGCGCCTTGACGACGCGGCTGGTTGATGCCGGCCGTTTACTCGGTATTCAGGTGTTGGATCACATCATCGTTGGGCGGGAAACCTATATGAGTTTTGCCGATGAGGGCTTATTGGACAATGAACGACGATAAGTTTCACGACGAGTGTGCTGTCGTTGGGGTCTACGGGCATCCTGAGGCGGCGAAGCTCGCCTATTTGGGGCTCTATGCCTTGCAGCACCGCGGGCAAGAGAGTACCGGGATTGTGTCGTCGGACGCGCGCGAGTTCCACGCCGAAATCGGTATGGGACGGGTGGCCGACTTCTTCAATGAGGCACGTCTGGCACGGTTACAGGGCCATATGGCCATCGGCCACAATCGGTATTCGACCACGGGCGCATCGTCGCTCCGCAATGCGCAACCCTTGCAGGTGGATTACGCGCGGGGTTCATTGGCGATCGCGCATAACGGCAATTTGGTCAATGCGCACCGCATACGGGCGGAGCTGGAGGCCTACGGGTCGATCTTTCGGTCGACGTCGGACACCGAGGTGGTTTTGCACCTCATTGCGCAAGCACGGGCGAAAGAATTGATCGACTGTGTCGTTGACGCCTTGCAACAAGTGCAGGGGGCGTATTCACTGGTGATAATGAGTCGCGATGAAGTGATTGCCGTGCGTGATCCGCATGGTTTCCGGCCTTTGTGCCTTGGCCGCTTGGGCGACGGCTATATTGTCGCCTCGGAAACGTGTGCTTTGGACCTCATTGAGGCGACCTATCAGCGTGAAATAGCGCCGGGCGAAGTGCTGCACATTTCTGCGGCGGGCGTCCAGTCGTATTTCCCTTTTGCCCCTGAACCGTTGCGCCACTGTGTGTTTGAGCTGATCTATTTTGCCCGGCCTGACAGCGATGTTTTCGGCCACAATGTCTATCTCACCCGCAAAGCGTTCGGCCGGCAATTGGCCCGTGAGGCGCCCGTGCTGGCCGATGTGGTGATTCCGGTGCCGGATTCCGGCATCCCCGCGGCGCTGGGCTACGCGGAGGAAATGGGGCTACCCTTCGATATCGGTCTCATTCGGAATCACTATGTTGGGCGGACCTTTATCGAGCCGCAGCAGTCGATCCGACATTTTGGGGTGAAGATTAAACTCAACGCGGTGCGGCGGTTTCTCGAGGGAAAGCGTGTGGTCGTGGTGGACGATTCGATTATACGGGGGACGACGAGTCAGAAACTCGTCCACATGATTCGGCAAGCCGGTGCGAAGGAAGTCCATATGCGCATCAGCTCACCGCCAACGACGCACTCGTGTTTGTATGGGATTGATACACCGACGTCTAATGAGTTGATTGCCTCAACGCATTCGGTGCAAGAGATCTGTGAGTATCTCTGCGCCGATAGTCTGGCGTATCTCAGTCAAGATGGCATGATGCGTGTGGCGCAGATGGGCGAGCAGCAGTACTGCAGTGCCTGTTTCACCGGAGCGTATCCGGTGCGGGTGTCGTGGCAAGACGAGCTACAGCAACTCGCCCTCTTCGACAAGGAAAGCCTGCGTCGATAACGCCGACGTTGCTGCCGATGATATCTCAGGAACCTCGACACGTGGTGCTTGATGCCATAAATGTTCGAGATTATAAAAAGCGCGTGTTTCCTCGTCGAAAATGTGTACCACGATGTCGACACAATCCATGAGAATCCACGATCCTTGTTGATACCCTTCTTTCGCGCGCGGTTTTTCCCCCTGTTTGGCAAGCGCATCGCTTATAGCGTCTGCGATGGCTTTCACCTGGCGGTCTGAGGTGCCACTGCAAATCATGAAGCGGTCGGCAACTGCGGATATCGCGTTCACATCGAGCACCACGATATCGAGTGCCTTGCGTTCGTCTGCTGCCAGGGCGCAAAGGCGCGTTTTGTCTTCAAGCGTTAAGTCCATCGGTTTCTCCTTGTTTCTTTCCCATCAGAACAACACCAGGTTGTCGCGGTGAATCACCTCATCATATTCCTTATGGCCTAGAATGTGTTCAATCCGCGATGTGTGGTGCCCCATGATGGCTTGGAGGTCTTTGGTGCCGTAATTCACCAAGCCCTGCGCGAAGCACGAGGATGCGGTATCGACGCAGGAGACTGCGTCCCCGAAGCGAAAGTTGCCCGAGACAGCCAGGATTCCGGACGGCAAGAGACTTCTCCCACGCTGCGTCAAGGCACGTTTGGCACCATCGTCTACCACAATTGCCCCCTTGGTTTTGAGGGCAAAGCCGATCCAACGCTTCCGGCTTGGGAGTTTGGCCGTCGTGGGTGGATGCAGGTGGGTACCCGCCGCTGTGCCATCGAGAAGGTGTAGCAAGACGTCCGGGTGCATGCCGTTGGCGATATACGTGTGGATACCACTGGCACCGGCCATTTTTGCCGCCTGAATTTTGCTGTACATTCCACCGCGGCCGGTATGATGCGTCGTACGCCCGGCCAGGGCTTCGATACGGGCATCAATTTTCTCGACGACCGTGATTAACTCGGCATGCGGATTCACACGCGGATCGGCTGTGTAGAGCCCATCGATGTCCGTCAAGATAAGCAGACGGTCGGCATCCATGAGATTGCAGACCATTGCTGAGAGCTGGTCGTTATCACCAAAGCGAATCTCCGCCACGGAGACCGTATCATTTTCGTTGATAATCGGAATGACACCATACTGGAGTAACGTCCGCAACGTATTATGAGCATTCAGGTAGCGGCTACGCGCCCGGAGGTCCTCATGGGTCAATAAGACCTGGGCCACCCGTTGCCCGAAGGTGCTAAATACCCGTTCGTAGGTCCAAATCAGCTGGCTTTGTCCGATGGCCGCGGCCGCTTGCTGCTGGGCAATGGTTTTGGGGATACCGTTGTGTCCAAGGGTTTGGATGCCAAGGGCAATGGCACCGGAGGACACGAGCAGGATTTCATGTCCGTGCTGGCGGAGCACTGAGAGTTGGCGAGCGATGTCGGCAACGAAGGCTTCTCGCAGACCTCCCTGAGGATTACGCAGGAGGGCGCTGCCAATTTTCACGACCAATCGCTGCGGGGGCGTACGAGGGTGCTTCTGTGCGGACACGACATCTCCGTCAGACATGAGACAAAAGCATGGCCAGACGCGACCGGAGCTGCGGCAGGCCTTGACCGGTAGCCGCCGAAATCGGCAGTACTTCATGGCCATGGGCGGCAAATTGCTGTTGGATCTCCGGCAAGCGTTCCTGCACAAACGGGAGATCCATTTTCGTGACGACCACGAGTTGTGGCGTGCGCGCCAACTGCGGACTGAAACACGCGAGTTCATGGTTGAGTGCCTGGAAATCTGCCCAGGGTGACCGTGTTGCTTCCTGTGCACCTGCATCGAGCAGATGCACCAGTACCCGGGTACGTTCGATATGTTTGAGAAAGTTGAGACCGAGGCCTTTGCCCGTGTGGGCTCCTGGGATTAAACCAGGGATATCAGCGACGACACAGGTGACGTATTCTGCCAGATGAACGACACCGAGATGGGGTGTCAAGGTGGAAAAGGGATAGTCCGCAATCTTGGGTTTTGCCGCAGAAATCGCCGAGATCAACGTCGATTTCCCGGCATTGGGAAAGCCGAGAAGGCCGACATCAGCCAGGAGTTTGAGTTCGACCAATAACCACCGTTCTTCACCTGCCTCGCCCGGGGTCGTTTTCCGCGGGGCGCGATTGGTGGCTGTGGCAAAGCGGGCGTTGCCCCGGCCGCCGCGTCCCCCGGCTGCTGCAACAAACTGTTCGCCATCGAGCTGAAAATCCCACAGAATGTCTTCCGTGTCCGGGTCTTTGAGTAGGGTGCCGAGCGGCACGCGTACGATAGTGTCCTTTCCGCCTTTGCCATGCATGTTTTTGCCTTTACCATGCACGCCGCGGTCGGCAAAGATGAAGGAGTGGTAGCGCAAATCGAGCAGTGTTTGGAGAGACACATCGCTTTGGAAAATGACATCACCACCTTTGCCGCCGTCGCCACCGTCCGGACCGCCGCGCGGAACGAACTTCTCCCGCCGAAAGCTGAGGCACCCGTTGCCGCCTTTGCCGCCGCGCACAAAGACTTTTGCTTGATCAACAAACATGGTGATATACCGTCGAGGAGCAGGAACACGCACGAAGAGGGAAGGAAAAAGCGCCGTTACAACGGCGCGTCGGGCGGGGCGGACACAGACTAATTCGCGGCCTGGATGCTGATACGACGATTTTTTTTCCCTTTGTTCTCAAACTGGACGATGCCATCGATTTTGGCGAAGAGAGTATAATCGCGTCCTAGGCCAACGTTTAGACCTGGCTTAAACGTGGTGCCGCGTTGCCGGACAAGAATGCTTCCTGCTCGAACACGTTGGCCGGCAAAACGTTTGACGCCGAGGCGTTTGCCGATACTGTCGCGACCATTTGAAGAACTTCCACCTGCTTTTTTGTGTGCCATAGCGTCATCTCCCAAGCCCGTGCAATGCTTGTAGTTATGCCGTCTGAATGCCGGTAATGTGCAGCGACGTCAGGGATTGCCGGTGCCCTTGTTTGCGCCGATAATTTTTCCGCCGTTTGTATTTGAAGATAATTAGCTTTTTGCCGCGTTTGTGGGCGACAATCTCGGCTTCAACACGCGCGTTGGCAACGGTAGGAGCCCCGAGGGTGACGTCTGTCCCTTCGCCGACCATGAGTACGGGTTGCAATTCAAGCGTGGTTCCGACTTCTCCGGGGAGGCGTTCGACATCGATAGTATCGCCTTGTTGCACCCGATACTGTCGTCCGCCCGTTTCGACGACTGCGTACATACATGGTCCTTTGTCTGTCTTGACAGGAAAAAAGCTTGCCGCTGTGATCGTCACTCTTCAATCATCTTATGTGAAAAGAGGGCGAAGGCAAGCGCATATTGCATGCGGAGATAAGTCTCGATACCGTAGCACACGCTAAACATACTGTCAAGCAGATGGCGTGGTATATCTTGGGGCTCCACCGCCTGCTTCTGATGGCGTGTGTCCGCGAGCACGGTTCTGCGATACGCGCCCTAGTGGGGGCGCAGGAGCACGCGTTTGGCACATGGTGTGTTACACGGTATAGTGCCTGGCAGAGCGAAGCATGGAAAAGGGGACACCATGGTGATTTTTCACGAGGCCCGGCGCTTCGAGTTAACCGTTGAGAAGCACGACGAGGAGTGGATGGCGCGGTTGTATGAATGTGTGCCGGGCCGTTTGCTCCCGACGTTGCATGTGCTGCGTTCCTTCGAAACACGTCTGCAAGCCATTGAAGCTTTGCGACGTAAATGGCACGTGCTCTTTCCGGAAGAAGCACCACTGATCTGGCGTGAGCCGCCAACCTTGCGACCGCAGCAGACTCCGCGCCGCCGTCGGCCGGCTGGAGGAGAGCGGCGATGAGTTGGGCGTATCTCATGCCTGTGAGTCTGGGAGTCTTCGTATTGGCCTTGATCATGGTAGGCGTGTCGACCCGTCGTGTATGCCAGCGCTGCGATTACTGTGCCCGTTTTTATTGGTGGATTGGATGGAGCGCCTTTGAATGGACCTCACCGGCGTGCCAGTATTGGATGATGCGGTGTCGGCACTGTCGGTGGCTTACCCGGCAGCTCCGTCCGGCTGCGAACGATGCACCATAATCATGATGACGCAGTGTCGGAGGGGGCGGGCGGGGCTGCCTGGGCGAACTGCTGCATGAGTGCGGCGCTTTCTTGTTGGACTTTCTCGAGCAGTGCTGCAGAAACGATCCCTTGCTCATGGAGTTGTTGGAGCGCATTCATGCCGACGATCTCTGGGGCTTGGGTGAGCCCACGGACGACCGCAACGCGGAGATCAACGACATGAATCTGGTCGGAAAAGATGGCAACGGGTGTGGTGAGACTGGCGTAATCGCCTTGCCACGTGCCATCTTGGCTGTAGTAATGGGCGAGATAGCTCCAGCTGCCTTCGTGAAAACGCGTGATGCTGTAATCCCCGGACGCTTGTGGCATCTGCAGTTCCTGAGGATAATGATATTTCTGCTGTAAGGCTCGCCGTACTTCAACCCACCCCGCATAGATATCATCGTTCAGCCGCTCGGCATCACCCTGACTACGCATGTGACCGACAGGGTTGCGACGCAAGATGCGCAGCGTCGACTGGATGGGCTGTTGCATGGCGTTAATGCTGGATAAGATGCTCAAATCGGCGGTACGACTCCGGAGAACCTCCGCGGGTAATTCCTTTTCGAGCGCGTCGACTGTCACCCCATATACATCTCCACGAGCTTTGTATTTGTGGTGTCCGGGCAGGGTGGGGAGGATGTCGGCACGGAGCGTATCACACAGAGCTTTGGCGTGTCCGGGCATGATCACATGCACCGCAATTTCTCCGCCACGTACACGGCCGACCGTCGTGACATCTTGCAAGCGGGTTTCAAGCTCTTGGGCTTCAACGCGTAGGCGTTGGACCTCTTCCGCTAAGGTTTCGTCCGTGGCATCTTGGGCTGCAGTGCGCCAGATAATGCCCCACTTACCGACGCTTTGTGTCGCCCCAAGCTGCTGCAAGCGTTCGCGCTGTTGCGGATCGGTGATTTGTTTACTGAGCCTGACAGCCTGGGTGGCGCTCAGGACGGCATATTGCCCAGGGACGGTCAGGACTTTGCTCAATTCCGGCCGGCTGTCGCGGTCTGCAGCAGGGGCTGCAATACGTACCGGAAGATACGTGCCGGTGCGCATATCCTGCTCTTCATATCGCAATGGCAGAACGCCCGCGAGCCCGTTGCCCAGGTAGACGACCGCGTGACGACGGGCACCACTGACAATACCGACCATACCCATATAAAGCGCGCCCACCTCGGATTCATCTTGGCGTGTGAGGACGTCGATGCAGTGCGTGCGCAGGAGCTCTAGCGTGTGGTTGACAGCCTCGGCACTGCCAGAGATACGCAGCGTGTCCCGCTGGCCCTGCTCGTCAGGAACCTCATCGATATCGACATCCGGCGAATCCATGCGCCAAGGGTGATCGATACGGCTGCGAAGTGTCTCATCGGGTTGGACGATATCCCAGCGAGAGTCTTGACGGAAGAGCTGCGTCAGGGCTGCGGCGTACAAACCGCGAATACGTAGTGCTATCATGGCTGCTGTCGTACCTACCTTACTGAGAGGAGAGGCCGGGGCTTGCTCCAGTTCTAGGCGTGCCGGCACGATCACTCCTATGTTGTCGTGGTGCGTCGTGTGGCGAGCGGTTGCCATCGGCATGGTATAGAATCGTCATCATACCACAAATTCGTTTCAGTGTTGGGTTGTTTTGTGCAAGGAGAAAAGACATGGCGCGTGAGCTGACGACGGAGGAAAAGACCTGGTGTTTGGAGCAAGCCATTGCGATGGTAAAAGATGTGGGCCGAGGCGGTGGTCCCAACCACATGCGTGAAGCTGCTGGAGCTCTCCAGGGTCTCTATCAAACCCTCTGTGCTTTGTGCCGAGACCTTGAAGAAGAGAGGTAGCGACGGACCCACGGTGCTACGCACTCGGCAGGGTGGTAAGCCGTTGCAGGGATTTCCCGACGCAGGGCCCGGCGACACACGCACCGGTGTGTGGATCGAATTTGGCCCCATGATTGCCGCAGAGCAGCCACGCCTGATCGGGAGTGAAGAGCACGCGGCCAGCGCGATCGAGTGGGAAGTGCCGGTGTGGACAACGGTTCACGAACACATGGTACGTCGCGTCGTCATGGACAATGATGTACGAACCACCGGCCGCAGGAGCATAGCAGGTGGCCCCGTGAATAGTGGCTTGTTCCAGGATCGTGGCGGGTACGCCAAGGTGGGGCATGCTTTCCCTTCTCATGGTGACGGATGTCGTACACGAGAATTGGCTGGACGTTGTCACACTGTCGTATCAGCGAGATAGCCCCAACGGGACTCGAACCCGTGTCTTCGGCGTGAGAGGCCGATATCCTAGACCGCTAGACGATGGGGCCTGTGGTGTACAGAGCTGGGGAGCTAGGATTCGAACCTAGATAGCCAGATCCAGAGTCTGGAGTCCTGCCGTTGGACGACTCCCCATACGCACTTCCTATCGAGGGTTCATGCATATCCACCAAAGGTAAAGCACGGAGTCGAAGAGCGTCAAGAGAAAATTGCGGCGATGCCTTATTGTTGGGGCGGAATCAAGACAGGCAGGGGCGGGGTGTAGGGCTGAAAAGGCGTTACACGATAGCGTGTGCCATCGCTCGTGATGGTCACGGCACCATGTTTGTCTGTGCGATAGATCTGAATGTGCCGCTGCTCAAGTGTCTGTAAGACTTCGGGATGCGGATGCCCATACGGATTACCCGCCCCGGCAGAAATAATACCCACCTGAGGCCGGACACGTTCCACGAATGCCGGCAGGGTCGATGTACGACTCCCGTGATGCGGGATTTGCAGAATATCTGCGTGGAGCGCGGTGCTGTGCCCGAGCAGCCAGCGTTCTGTCGCGTGTTGGATATCGCTGGTAAACAGCACGCGGGTTGCGCCGTACTGGAGGAGGAGCACTAGGCCCCGGTCGTTTTCGGTGGGTGGGTGCCACGACGTTGGCTGCGATGCTTCTGTGGCAGGGGGGGAGAGTACCGAGAGCTGTAGATCGCCCCAGCGCCACTGCCTGGGACCCGCTAGGGCGGTGTGGAGCTCTGTACCCCAGCGGCCGCTGATGGTCGCAAGATCCTGAAAATAGTCAGCCTGTAAAGGGCTGCCGTTGGTTAAGAGGTGACTGGTCGGAAAGTGACGCAAGATACTGATGAGCCCACGGGCATGGTTTGGGTGGGTGTGTGATAGTGCCAGGAGGTCGAACCGACGTATGTGCTGTTGCCACAGGAAGGGAGCCACGACGCGCATGCCAATATCGAAGCGGCCATCGTATGTGCCACCGCCATCAATGAGGATGTTGTGGTTGCCGGGGGCTTGGATCACGATGGCGTCGCCTGTCCCGACAGCGAGAAAGGTGATGCGGAGCTCATGCGCTCGCGCTCCGAGGTAATGCCAACCGATTCCGGCCACAAGCAGTCCGGCACAGACCCCTGCATAGGGGAGGCGCCGACGCATGCCAGTGGGATACAAGGCGAGTACGAGTAGCGCATAGTAGCCAACCAGACTAGGAATGGGCAATGCCGCCGTGTGGAACTGTGCTCCGGGAAGGGTGGCGATGTAGTGCACCACGCCCGTGATACAAGACACCAACAACGCCAGGGGTGGAAAGATAGCGGGCGCGAGTAGAGGGGAGAAGACGGCAAGACCGGTACCGATGACACCCGCTGGAATCAGGATGCTTGCCAGCGGCATGAGCATGATATTGGCCGCAATACCGTAGGTGGGAATAGTGTGAAACGCCCCGAGGAGAATTGGCAAAGTAGCGAAGTACGCCGCGCTACTTCCCAGAAGACCTGCGGTGAGACGCCGGCGCCATCGTTGAGAGGTCGTGCAAAGTTGGGGTTGCGACCAATGGCGTGTGCTAACGAGGGCAAGCGCCGCGACGGCGGCGAAAGATAACTGGAAGCCGAGTGACGACACCGCGCGTGGATCGAAGAGCAGGATAAGGGCTGCGGCTAACGCTAAAGCGTGGAGCACTGCCCGTGGTCTAGAAACGATGACGGCGAGCATGTAGCTGCTGACCATCAGGGCTGCGCGCGTCGTCGAGATTTTCCATCCGACCAGACTACAATACAGGAGCATGGGTGGAATGCAGAGGAGGGCTGCGACGGGTGTTGGTCTCCAGGAGGGGCGCCAGGTGCGTGGAAGCCAGCTGCGTGCCCAGCGCAAGAGCATACGGAGCCCGAGAAAAAACACGGCGGTAAGGAAGCCGACATGCAAGCCGGATACGACGAGTAAATGGGCCGTCCCCGTGCGTTGGAACTGGTCTGCAATATCGGCGGGAAGCAGGTTGCGCTGCCCCAGGATCATGGCCAAAAATACGGCGCTTTCCGGCGACTTGAGGTGTGTCTGTATGAGAAGCTGGAGGGACTGTCTCCACTGCACGAGCATGCGGGACAGATGCCATCCGCGGCCCTGGTGGAGCAACGTGAGTCGGGTAGGATTGCTCACACCACCGACCACGTACAGATGTTGATGCCGCATAAAACGGCGAAACGCAAAACCTCCGGGATTCAGAAAGCCACGCACGCGATGGAGGCGGAGGCGTGTTATCCGGACAGTATCTCCAGGCAAGAAAGGCAACGCGGTCGCATGGACGTTGAGACGTATACGGCCAGTGACGGCGCGCCAGCCTGTGGTATCACGCAGCCGCGACAGGCGGAGATACAAGCGTTGACGCTCGTGGAAAGACTCTGTTGGGCGATACAGAGAGCCTTCAACGGTGAGGCGTTGATTGACATGCGCGGGGAGCATGTGGGCGATATGGTTGAGAGGAAGAGCCCGGGAGTGCCAGCACGTGACCGCATGGGCGAGGATGATGCCGGCGAGGACGAAGCGGGCGCCGTGCTGGAGAGAGAGATATGGCCATGAGCGGCATACGAGACCAGTTGCAAGGAGCAGACAGCCGATGATCTGGGGGGAGAGTGAGACTTCAGTACCGAGGAGGCTGCCCCCTATGAGTCCGGTGAGGAGACACACAAGCGGGTTGAGACGCAGGCCAAGCACCGCGAGCTCGAGCCAATGTAACCCGTGAGAGTTCAGAGCGCGAGCACTGTGCCACAGCCAGAGCAATGAGGCGATGCACCGCTGTCGTTGTGATGCTAGGCGAGGCGACGATGATGGTGATTGTGACATAACTTCATGGTACACACTGGGGGCAAGCGAGGTGGCGCTGGCCGTCTTGACGGATAGGAACGGGTAATTATATTATCTACCCTCCTTACAGACACGCTTACCAGGATGAATATCCATCTATGCATTCCTGATCTTCCAAGGCAGTCAGTCGGAGCCGGTTGTCTAGACACCTGGCACGCAAACGCCCCTCATGATTGCGAGGCTCGCGAGCCCGATTGGTGTTTTACATTGCAAAGGAGATAGTGGCGGTGGTTGACACTCCCGAGATGGGGAAGCGAACGCACTACTGTGGCGAAGTTACCACAGCACACACAGGCGAAGCTATCGTGGTGATGGGCTGGGTGCAGCGCGTGCGCGATCATGGTGGCCTTGTCTTCATCGACGTGCGTGATCGGAGTGGGATTGTTCAGGTTGTCTGTGACCCCAATCGCAATGCCGAAGCCCACGCCCTGGCCCATCGGCTGCGGTTGGAGTCGGTCATTGCGGCCTCTGGTGTCCTCTCGCTGCGCTCGCCGGAAACGGTCAATCCGACGTTGCCTACGGGGGAGGTCGAAATTTTGGCCACCTCCTTGCAGTTGCTCCAAGAGGCGCAGCTCCCGCCATTTTACCCCGGAGACTTGCTGGAGGCAGCCGAGGAATTGCGTTTACGGTATCGCTATCTTGATCTCCGCCGGCCGGACATGCAGCGGAACTTCTATGTGCGGAGCAAGGTGTCGTTGGTCGTGCGTGAATATCTCCACGAACGAGGTTTTGTCGAAATAGAGACCCCGAATCTCATCAAGAGCACACCGGAGGGCGCCCGGGACTATTTAGTGCCGAGTCGTGTCCACCCGGAGAAATTTTATGCACTGCCGCAATCGCCGCAGTATTTTAAGCAATTGCTGATGCTTGCAGGATTCGACCGTTATTTTCAGTTAGCCCGATGCTTTCGTGATGAAGATCTACGCGCGGATCGTCAACCGGAATTTACCCAGATCGATATGGAAATGGCCTTCGTGGAGCCGGACGATGTCTATGCAGTGGTCGAAGGGCTGATGCAAACCATCTTCCACGCGGCACGTGATGTCGAGTTGGCGCTACCGTTCCCACGTATGACCTATCATGACGCGATGGCCCGTTACGGTGTGGATAAGCCCGACCGGCGTTTCGGCTTGGAACTGCGTGATGTGTCGGATATTGTCGCTGCCAGTTCGTTCCGTGTGTTTACGCAAGCGCTTGAGACTGGGGGCCAAGTCAAAGCGTTGGCCGTGCCGGGTGGGGCGGCGTTTTCTCGCAAAGAACTCGATGATCTGGTTGATGTCGTGCGGCCGTTCGGCGGCAAGGGCGTGGCATGGATGAAAGTGGGGGCGGACGGTTTGGAGGCGCCTATCACGCGTTTCTTTCCCCCGGAAATCCTGGTTGCTATGCAGCAGCGCTGTGAAGCTTCACCGGGCGACGTGTTACTGTTTTGTGCTGACACTGCGGTGGTGGTTGCGGCGTGTCTCGGGCATCTGCGCCTGCATCTCGGGGAGAAACTAGGGCTGATTCCGGACGATACGTTCGATTTTCTGTGGGTGACGGATTTTCCCTTGTTCGAATATGATGACCGCTCGCAGCGTCTGCAGGCCATGCATCACCCCTTTACGGCACCGCAGGCCGAAGACGAGGTGCTGTTTGCTACCGAGCCGTTGCGTATACGGGCGCAGGCCTATGATTTGGTCTTGAATGGTGCAGAAATCGGTGGGGGGAGCATCCGTATTCACCGGCGCGAGCTCCAAGACCAAATGTTTGCTGCTCTGGGGATGTCGCCGGAGATGGCGCAAGAACAGTTCGGCTTTTTTCTCGAAGCGCTGACGTATGGCACCCCACCGCATGGGGGTATTGCCCTTGGGTTTGACCGTCTTGTCATGCTTTTGACGGATTCCCGTTCGCTCCGTGATGTGATTGCTTTTCCCAAGACACAACGCGCGAGTGATCTTATGACGGGGGCTCCGTCGTCTGTCACACCACAGCAACTCCGCGAATTGTCACTACGTCTTGCTTAATCGATGGTGCTGGCATGGGCGTGTATTGCTGACTGCCATTTGCTCTTCCGTATTTCGCTTGACAGTTTTTCAAAGCGGATGCTAGGCTTTCCAAAGAGCCTGGGCATTAGCCGCTAACAGATGTAAGGATGTGGAGGAATTTACGCTATGGTTTTTACACGTTTTGGTAAGTCGCGCCTTGGGCTACTATGGGGGGCTCTCCTTGTCGCCGGGGCAATCGTGACAGGTTGTGCCAGTCCTGAACCTCAGGACACCACTGCAGTACAGCAGGGACTTGCTGATCTTGAGTCGTGTATTGGGCGTTCGCAGAACGTCGCGCAAGCTGCTATGGACAAAGGAGTGTCACCGGATAACATTGCACCGTATAACGATCGTATCGCCACATCCCAAGCGGCCTTGGGTGAGGCACGCCAGTTGTTGGCCGATGGCCAGGTCGACCAGGCGATGGAAGTGACCCAAGCGGCCTTGCAAGATTGTAACAACGTCGAAGCGGGTATTCAGCAATTGGAAGGCGCGCACATGGCGGGTATGAAGGCCCAAATCCAGGTGCGTATGGGCCAGCTGGAGCCGTGCATTGAGACCGCCCGTCAGTCCATGCAAGCCGCGAAAGTTGCTGGGGCCAGTGACGACGATTTGGTGCCGGCGACGGGCGCATTGACCAGCGCCGAATTAGCCATGGATGAAGCCCAAGCCCTGCTGATGCAAGGTGAGTACCAACGGGCACTGATGGTACTGGACGAAGCCCAAGCGGATTGTATCACGGCGCGTGACATGGCCAATCAAGTTGGTGCGAATATGGCCAGCAGAGCCCCCGAACCCAAAGACTATACGGTGTCGAAGGGTGATACACTGTGGGGTATCTCCGGTAGCAACCCGATCTACGCGAATCCGTTCATGTGGCCCATGATTTACAAGGCCAACCGTGACAAAATCCAAGACCCGGATTTGATTTACCCGAATCAGGTGTTCTCGGTTCCGCGGAATTATTCGCAGGAAGAGCGCGACTCAGCCATTAATCGGGCTCAGACACGCGGTCCCTGGTACATCGGCGATGGTCCTGATTACTACATTCTCGAGGGCGTCCGCCGTTAGAGAGTGGCCGTAGTTGACTGTCCGTATATGACTCCGGAGTGCTATATAGCGCTTCGGAGTCTTTTCGTTTGGGGCGGGATTCCGTATAATGACCTCTCATGGACACTACACCCTTTCGCTCCGGATTTGTCACGATTGTCGGTGAGCCGAACGTTGGGAAATCGACGTTGCTCAACACCATTATAGGGACGAAGCTGGCTATAGTTTCGTCCAAGCCGCAAACGACCCGCCATCGCATCCTCGGGGTGAAGAATCTGCCCCACGCTCAACTCGTTTTTCTCGATACGCCCGGTATTCATCAGCCACAGACCCGTTTGGACCGCTATATGATGCAAGCGGTTACCGAGGCCCTTGCCGCTCCTGAGGTTATTCTGTATCTCACCGACGTGAGCCGCAAAGCGTTCCCAGATCTGGATTTCATACGGCGCCATCGTTCTGGACGGACCGTGCCGGTGTTTTGGGTGCTGAATAAAATCGATTTGGTGCAACCGCACGAGTTGTTGCCATTGATTGCGTCATACGACGACAAAGATTTTTTTACACAGGTGGTGCCGATCTCTGGCCATCGCGGGGATAATGTGCCGGAGCTACTCGCAAGCATCCAACAGCACTTGCCGGAGGGGCCGCGTTATTTCCCGGACGATATGCCGACGGACCGTGACGAACGGTTTTTCATCGCGGAATTGATTCGCGAGCAGGTATTCCGCCGTACGCACGAAGAGGTGCCGTATGCCGTGGCCGTCGAGGTGGAGGCGATGACGGAGCGAGCGGACAGGAGTGTGGAGATCGATGCCTGCATCTTCGTCGAACGGGAGTCGCAAAAGGGCATTATCGTCGGACGTCAAGGACGGATGATTAAAGCGATCGGTACGCGGGCGCGGCAAGCGATAAGCCATATGTTGCGTGTACCAGTGCACCTCCGTGTCATCGTTCGTGTCAACAAGCGTTGGAAGGAGAGTGACGCTGCCTTACGGGCGCTTGGTTTCGGTGACGCATAGGAGGCAAGCAGGTGGCATTGTACCGCAGTGATGCCTTCGTGTTGCGGACGTACAAATTGGGGGAGGCGGATCAAATCGTCGTCCTGTTTACAGAGGATTACGGGAAGATTCGCGCCGTGGCTCGACGGAGTCGGAGCGCACGCCGTCAGACCGCGAGCTATTATCAGCCATTGCTCCACCTGCACGCCATCCTGTTTGGGCGTCCGTCACAAGCTTTGCATCGTATCAACGGGGTGGATATTGTCGCCTCGTTCCGTGCCTTGCACGAGGATTTCGAGGCCATGCGCTGCGGCTTGTATATGACGGAACTTATTGAGGCAACAACGCATGAGCACGAACCTGCTCCAGAATTGTTTGCCCTATTGCGCACCGGCTTGGAGCAGTTGACGCAGACCTCCGACTCACGTCTGCTGCTCCGGCTCTTTGAACTGCGTTTATTGACCGTTACTGGTTACTTGCCTGAACTCTTTGTCTGTGTCCGTTGTGCGCGAGACATGCCGCTTGCTGCGACGGTGTTCAGTGCGGCCTTAGGTGGCGTTGTGTGTCATGCATGTGCCACGAGCGTACGCCAGACATGCGCGCTTGGGGTGGAGGCGCTCGCACTGTTGCGCCTCGCAATGACGCAAGACACACCGGCATTGCCCACCGCATGTGATACGATCGTACATCAGGAACTCGAACAGGTATTGCACACACATCTGACCTCCCGCCTGGGGCGCGAACTCAAATCCTATGCTTTTTTGCATCTCTAAACCGGTCCATACACGATTGGCACACGTCGATGATCTCGTGATCTCGCGTCTCGGCATGTTCCGGGAGTCGAGTGTCCGCATCTCATGTGGGTTGGTTGTGCGCTGCCATAATCATGCGAGAGTGGGGCTGGCTTTTGTGGGCGTGAGCTCCTATACTCAGACACGATTTCTGCGTGTGATCGTCCCGTGTGTTGGCTACGTGCTGAGGGTGAGGTGTGGTGGAAAGTTATAAGGAAGCAGTTGCCCGGTGTTTAACCGTACCATTGGGGAAGACGCTCGCTGAAGTCATCTCGATGTTGCGCACGCCGCCTGAGCCGGAGATGGGCGATTTCGCCTTCCCCTGTTTTACCTTGGCAAAGGAGTGGAGGCAGGCGCCGGCACAGATCGCCTCGACCTTGGCGACACAGATTGTCGTGCATGAGCCGGTTGCCTCCGCAGAGGCGCAGGGAGCGTATCTGAACTTCACGTTGGATTACGGCGCCATCAGCCGTGATGTCCTCCAGGATATTGCCGCTGCGGGCACCCGGTATGGCGGGGGCGATGAAGGACGGGGCAAGAAAGTCGTGATTGACTATTCCAGTCCCAATATTGCGAAGGAATTGGCCTTTCATCATATTCGCTCGACGATGATCGGGCACGCGCTGCAACAGATCCTACGGGCACGTGGGTACACCGTGGACGGTGATAACCATCTCGGGGATTGGGGCACGCCCTTTGGCATGCTGATTGCCGCGTACAAACGCTTCGGCTGGGATGAGACGGCTGAGGTGGAAGACATCGTGCAACTCAATGCCTTGTATGTGCGCGGCAGCCAAGAGGCGAAGACCAACCAGGCGTTTGCCGAGGAAGGGCGCGCTTGGTTTCGGCGTCTGGAGGCGAGCGATCCCGAGGCACGGCAGTACTGGCAATGGTTTGTCGAGGTCTCGCTGGCGGAGTTTCAAAAAGTGTACGATCTGCTCGGCGTGTCCTTTGAGCATACACTTGGCGAGTCGTTTTTCGAGCCCTATATCGATGATGCGGTGGCGGTGTTAGACGCGCAAGGGCTGGTGACGGTAAGCGATGGTGCGCGTATTGTCGATTTATCGGCGTACGACATGCCGCCATTTTTGGTGAAGAAGCAGGATGATACAACGCTGTACGGCACGCGGGACCTCGCGACGGCGCTGTATCGGCAGCGTGAGTGGCATTTCGATACCTGTCTGTATGTCGTTGATATGGGGCAGAGTCTCCATTTCAAGCAGCTGTTCACCGTGCTGAAACTGGCTGGCTATCCATGGGCTGCCGACTGCCACCATGTCCCTTTTGGTTTGGTATTGATGAAGAATGCTGAGACCGGGAAGTGGGGCAAGGGATCGACACGCCAAGGCAATGCGTCTTTGTTGAAGACTGTCTTGGAAGATGCGATTGCGATGGCACGGCAGAAGATCGCCGAGAGCAACCCGTCTTTGCCGAATCCCGATGAGGTGGCACGGCAAGTCGGGGTGGGGGCTGTGGTGTTCAACGATTTGCGCCATCGCCGGGTGCGAGACGTCAAGTTCGATCAGGAGGCTATTCTCAATCCGTACGGTGAGACGGGGCCGTATATGCAATACACGCATGCTCGGTGCGCGAGTGTCTTGGCTGCAGCAGCGCAGATACCCCCATGTGAGGTCGATTACGCCCTCTTATGCGAGCCTGAAGAGCGAGCGTTGGTGCGCAAGCTCGCGACTTTTCCCGCTGCAGTTGCCGACGCAGCACGGGAGTGGGAACCATCGCTCGTGGCTCAACATCTTCTCGAGATTGCGTCGGATTTTAATAGTTATTGGACCCGAGGCAATAAAGAACAGCATGTGCGGATTTTGCGTCAGGATGCGCCCGAGTTGACTGCGGCGCGGGTGACACTTACTGCTGCAGTGCGCACTGTGTTACGCAATGGCTTGCACTTATTGGGCGTCCCCACACCTGATGCGATGTGACTGACGACGCCAAGAGCCAGAGGTGAGAGGTATGGAAAAGCGCTCTGCCAAGGGACGTCGCAAGGCGTCGCAGACTCGCAGTGTCATCGTGGGGCAAGTGCAGTCCGGCTTACTCTTGGGATTTGGGATCGTTACGCTCTGCATCGTTTTTGGTGCTGGTGTGCTTGTGGGGATGTGGTACCAGGCAAGTGAATACACTACTTCCTACGCTGATGCGACCTCGCCTACTGGGCGAGGCGTGGGTACGGAACATGCTGCGGCGACCGATGCCCCCAAAATGACGTTTTATTCCACGTTGCAAACGCATGATCCGGTGCCACCAACGCTTTCTGCGCCGTCCCCTCCCACTGGAGCGCCGTTCGCACCGCAGAATACTCCACGGCAGAGTCGTCCGTCCGTACAACCGCCGACAGCAGACCGTCCCCAGACGTCGGCTCCCACGGCGGCAAAACCCCCAAGCAAGGTGTCGGCACGAGAGCCTGCTGCGGCAACGTCATCTTACAGTGTGCAGGTTGGGAGTTTCCGCGAAGCGGCGCAGGCGGACAAACTCCGTCAGCAGCTGGAGCAGAAAGGCTATGAACCCAGAATACGCCTGTTTATGTCGCCTGGCCAGGGTCCGTGGTATCGCGTCCGTGTCGGTCACTATACCGAGCGCGTGGCGGCTGAGAAGGCCGCGCGCCAACTTCGCACGCGCGAGCGCATGCCTGCTATAGTGGCTGTCGAGCCGCGATAACGTCCTGTGACTCGGGTGCCTTGTGCCAGCGCTTTTGCCGTATGAGGGATGTTATGCAAAGTTTTGCGCGTATCGATCGCTTACCGCCGTATGTCTTTGCCGTCATAGATGAGCTGAAATTCCAGGCGCGTCGGGCCGGCGAGGACATCATTGATTTTGGCATGGGTAACCCTGACAATCCGCCGCCTCAGCCGATCATCGATAAACTGTGCGAAGCCGTCAACAAACCACACAACCATCGGTATTCGGCCTCGCGTGGTATTCATAAGCTGCGGCTGGCCATTGCCAACTACTACCAGCGCCGTTTTGGTGTCGAGCTTGATCACGAGCAGGAAGTCGTGTCCACCATTGGTGTCAAGGAAGGCTTCTCGCACCTCATGTGGGCTATCGTCGACCCTGGTGATTTAGTCGTTGTGCCCACACCGGCCTATCCTATCCACTCGTATGGCCCCATTTTTGCCAATGGGGATGTCTTGCATGTGTCGCTGGAGTCAACCACACAGTTGCTCGAAGAATTACAGCGGGCCTGTGTGCGGCATTGGCCCCGGCCGAAAGTTTTGGTGTTGAATTTTCCGCATAATCCTACGGCGATGTGTGTGGATATCGAGTTTTTTCGGCAAGTCGTTGATTTTGCGCGGGACCATAACATCATCGTGGTCCACGACTTTGCCTACGCCGATCTGGTCTTTGATGGATACAAGGCCCCAAGTTTACTGCAGGTACCCGGGGCCAAAGACGTCGGCATCGAGTTTTTCTCGATGTCCAAAAGTTTTAACATGCCCGGATGGCGTGTCGGGTTTGCGGTGGGCAACCCCACCTTGGTTGGGGCGTTGCGCAAGATCAAAAGCTATCTCGATTATGGTATTTTTCAGCCGGTGCAGATTGCCAGCATTATTGCCTTAGACGAGATGGAGCACGAGGTTGCGCCAATTTGTGAGTTGTATCGGCAACGGCGGGATGCGTTAGTGCGGGGCTTGCAACGTATTGGCTGGGAGGTGACATCACCGCAGGCGACCATGTTTGTGTGGGCAAAGATTCCCGAGCAGTATCAGGCGATGGGGTCCATTGAGTTTGCCAAACACGTGTTGAAAGTTGCGAAGGTGGCAGTGTCACCCGGCATCGGATTCGGCGAAGGGGGCGATCACTATGTCCGCTTTGCCTTGGTAGAGAATGAACATCGTACACGCCAGGCGCTGCGGGGGCTCCGTCGGCTGTTTTAGCGCCTGTATCTCCCTATGGCTTGGGAGCAAGGTGTATGTGCTGCGCACGACACGAATCGTGCCAGGCCGAGCTGTCGTGAGTGCTGAGTGGTGCGCCGTGGGCATGGAGAAGAGGGCAGAACGATTTATGCGAACGATTCAGGTAGGGCTCATTGGGTTGGGCACGGTCGGCACAGGTGTGGCGCAGATTCTGCAACGCCAGGAAGATCTGATTGCACACAGGCTGGGAGCGCGTGTGCATCTAGCGCACGTTGCGACGCGGACGCCGTCGCGTCCACGTGAGGTGGAACTCCCGGCGGAGTGTGTCACTGCAGATGTGGATGCGGTGCTGCATCATCCGGATATTGAGATCGTCGTGGAGCTCATCGGTGGCTATGAACCGGCACGGACGTACATCCTGGAGGCGCTGCACCAGGGCAAGCACGTGGTGACAGCCAACAAAGCCTTGCTGGCGCAGCATGGGCAAGAGGTGTTTCAAGCCGCCGGAGCTCAGGGGGTGGATATTGGCTTTGAGGCCAGTGTCGGCGGGGGTATTCCCATCATTCGGGCCATTCGTGAAGCCTTCACGGCTAATCAGTTCCTGGCGATTTCCAGCATCATTAACGGCACGACCAATTACATTTTGAGCCGTATGAGCGACCAGGGCCTTGGATTTCAGGAGGCATTGAAAGAAGCCCAAGAACTGGGTTATGCCGAAGCCGATCCCACGTTTGATGTCGAGGGTATTGACGCCGCACAGAAGATTGCCTTGCTGGCGTCGCTCGCCTTTGGGGCTTGGGTGCCTCACGAAGAGGTGTATACCGAAGGTATTACCCGGTTGACGCAGCTCGATATCGCCTACGCGCGTGAGCTGGGCTATCGCGTCAAGCTGCTCGCCCTCACCAAGATGGCGGACGATCAACTCGATGTGCGTGTGCATCCGGTGCTTGTGCCTGCTGAGAGCTGGCTTGCCAGCATCAACGGTTCGTACAACGCCGTGTCCGTCTTTGGCGATATGGTTGGGCGCAGTATGCTCATTGGCCGGGGCGCCGGCGCGTTGCCCACGGCAAGTGCCGTTGTCGGTGATATCGTTGACGTGGCCCGGAATATCCTCACCGGCAGTGGTGGACGCGTGCCGCCCCAGTCGTATCAGGCCCAGAGTGTACGGACGTTGCCGCTGAAGGACATGAACGACATCCGTTGTAAGTACTACTTGCGTTTTCAAGTCCTCGATCAGCCGGGTGTCTTGGCGACGATTGCCGGGATTTTGGGGCAGGAAGGCATCAGTATCGAGTCGGTAATCCAGAAGGGCCGTAGTCTGGCGCCCGATGAGACGGTATCGGTGGTGATGATGACGCACGAAGCCCAGGAACGGAACATTCGGCACGCCGTGCAGACGATTGAAACCTTGTCGAGCGTCCAAGGCGAAACGATGCGCGTGCGGGTGGAAGATCAGGATGAAGAGTAGGGCCGTGTGTTGCAGCAGCCCGGTGGCGTCTGGAGTGTTATGAGTATCGTGGTGCAAAAATACGGTGGGACCTCCGTTGGGAGCATCGATCGGGTGCGGGCGGTGGCGGAGCGGGTGCGTCGGACGAAAGACGCCGGCCATCAGGTGGTAGTCGTGGTGTCAGCCATGGCGGGCGAGACGGATCGCTTGTTGCACCTTGCCCATGCGATCTCGGATATGCCGGATGCGCGGGAACTCGATATGCTGCTGGCGACGGGCGAGATGGTCTCGATTGCCTTGCTGGCCATGGCGTTGAACGAGGTCGGCTGTGCTGCCGCATCATTTACGGGGACGCAAGGGGGCATTATTACGAATGCCGTGCATACGCGCGCCCGCATCAAGCAGATCACGGCGACACGCCTCCAGGAGGCCCTCAAGTCCGGGGTGGTGCCGGTGGTCGCCGGATTTCAGGGAGCGAATGAGTCACAGGACCTGACCACCTTGGGGCGAGGGGGCTCTGATCTGACGGCGGTAGCGCTGGCAGCTGCTTTACCGGCGGATGTCTGTGAGATTTATACCGATGTGGATGGCGTGTACAGCGCTGATCCCAATGTGGTGCCCAATGCCCGCCGTTTAGACCGCATCACGTATGAGGAGATGCTCGAGCTGGCCCGACTTGGCGCCAAGGTCCTCCAGGCTCGATCGGTGTTATTTGCGCAAAAATTCGAGGTGCCGGTTGTGGTGAAATCATCATTTAGCGATGCAGCGGGAGGAACCCTGATTACCAAGGCGGATCAGGACATGGAGCAGGTGACCGTCACGGGGGTGGCCCTGGATAAGAACCAGGCGAAAATCACCCTGACGCAGTTGCCGGATCGTCCTGGTATTGCTGCCAAACTCTTTGGCCGAGTCGCCGACGCACACATCGTGGTGGATATGATTATCCAGAATGCGAGCGAGGGCGGGTTGACCGATATTTCCTTCACCGTGCCGCGCACCGATGCCCAGCAGGCGCTGGCTTTTGCCCAGCAATTGCTGCAGGAGCTTGAAGCGCAGGAGGCGACGTTGCAGACCGACATCGCCAAAGTCTCCATCGTGGGCGGTGGTATGCAGAGTCATTCCGGGGTGGCGGCGCAGATGTTCGCCGCGCTGGCTGCGGAGAATGTGAATGTGTTGATGATTAGTACGTCAGAGATCAAGCTCTCGTGTGTGATTCAAGATAAATATGGGGAGTTGGCCGTCCGCGCCCTGCATGAGGCGTTCGCGCTCGGGCAGGACGCCTCGGTATAACAGTATGCTTGGATAAGGGATCGCCATGGCACGCAAGAAATATGTCTATCTGTTCGCGAATGGGGTTGCCGAAGGTCAGGGCACCTGGCGCGAACTTTTAGGCGGGAAAGGCGCCGGATTGGCGGAGATGACGTCCCTTGGGATCCAGGTTCCGCCGGGGTTTACTATTTCTACCGAAGCGTGTCAGGCCTATTATGCCGCCGGGAATCGGTATCCCGATGGTTTGTGGGATGAAATCCTCATGACACTTCGTAAAGTGGAAAATGCCGTGGGCGCCCGATTTGGCGATCGGCATAATCCGCTCCTACTCTCGGTACGCTCCGGAGCGCCGGTGTCGATGCCGGGCATGATGGATACGGTGCTCAATATCGGGCTGAATGATGACACCGTCGAGGGACTGAGTACTACTGCAAGTGATCCCCGTTTTGCCTACGATGCGTATCGGCGCTTTGTCACCATGTTTGGCAATGTCGTGATGGGTGTCCCACATGAAAAATTTGAGCAGTTGCTCGACGAGGCGAAGCGGCGTGAGAACGTGCGCACGGACAGCGATCTGAGTGCAGCAGCCTTGCGTGGGCTGATTGCGCCGATGAAGACAATGGTCCAAGAAGAGACCGGACGCGCCTTTCCGGTGCATCCACGAGAGCAGTTACGCCTCAGCATTCATGCCGTGTTTGCCTCGTGGCATAATGACCGTGCTATTGCCTACCGCCATTTCAATCACATCCCGGATGACTGGGGAACGGGGGTGAATGTCCAGGCCATGGTCTTTGGCAATCGCGGCGAAGATTCCGGAACGGGCGTGGCGTTTACCCGTGATCCGAGTACGGGCGAGCGGTATCTGTTCGGGGAATTTCTGACCAATGCGCAGGGTGAGGACGTGGTGGCCGGTATCCGCGATCCACAGCCCATTAGCACGTTGCAGGAGCTCATGCCTGAGGTGTATGCCCAGCTCGACCAGGTGTGTAGCACCCTCGAACACCACTTCCGCGATGTGCAGGACGTTGAGTTTACCGTGCAGGACCGCACGCTCTACCTGCTGCAGACGCGGTCGGGCAAACGGACGGCGCCGGCCGCTGTGCGTATTGCGGTCGAGATGGTGCAGGAGGGG
>CAJIAL010000254.1_pt1 | contig 31064 bp, 21 predicted proteins | sample 9199091 | NCBI WGS metagenome assembly CAJIAL01 (sample SAMEA7708270, study PRJEB35096) | sediment metagenome | biome: marine neritic benthic zone biome [ENVO:01000025]; feature: sediment [ENVO:00002007]; material: shallow marine sediment [ENVO:03000034] sea grass bed [ENVO_01000059] ... | reverse complement strand
GACCTCGGGTGAAGATCATGCGGGGTGGCGGTGCACCAGGCATCTGGGCAGGAGACTCAACTCCTGGCTCAGGAGGCGTGCGGCAGGAGGGACGGGGCAAAATGGCGTTTGGAATTCCTATACTCTCCACGGCATTGGAGGTGGTGGGCAACAACTTGTCGTCGAGAAAGGTCAGGGCTTTTTCGAGATGCGGCGAGAACACTTTTTTGAGGCTGTCGCCACTCCACGTGAACCGCTTGACCCCGTGGCGCAGCTTTTTCAACTTCCTCCGTGCCGTCTGCGTCCGGCAACGTCGGTCAAACACAGTGGAAATCGCGTCCATGATGTCGCGTAACTTGCGCAGATGAGGCAGCCCCCGGGTGCTGTGCATGAGCCGTTTGTGTTCGCTTGGCTTCAGGCGGCGTTTGACGAACGGGAAGCGATCGTGGAACACGTCACGGATGTTCTCTTGGATCGATTGACTTTTGCGGGCTCTGCGGCGTGCTGCTTTATCCTTTTTCGACGGGCGGCCTCGTTGCAACGTGGGCGTAAACTGCGCGAAGCGCTCACGCTCTTTGGCCACCGCTTTCACGATACCTTTGGTCAGTTCCTTGATGACATGGAAGGTGCAAAGCTGATGCGGGATATCGCCAAAGACGTGGCGGATCGGTGTGGGATAAAGCTGAGGACCATCGGTCGTGATCCCCGTGAGTATCAACTCCCTGTCATCCAAGACCGTCTTCAAACGCCTCAGAAACGCTTCGATATCGTCATGGCTCGGGTCGTGATCCAGCACCTCAGAGAGCACCCGCTTGAACGCTCGATTGTCGGCGGCGGACAGGACGCAAGAAGGCCCCTCAGAGCGTTCATCGACGGCCGTGTAGCCCGAAAAGGGCTCAAGTGCCCACGCCAGAAACGCGCCGCCCATGTGACCTTGCGCCTTTTTTTCCCCCGGCCTCCACCCAGTTCTGCATGGTGCCAAAGGGGACAAATACCCGGTGGTCACGCCAGAGGTGCCAACTGGCGGGGCGATAGGGCAGACCGTCTTCAACCACCACCCGCACGGCCAAATCGATCACCCGATGGGTGTAATGAGCGCCAGGTGGAGCGACATCCGTCAGATCAATGTTGCAATGCTTGCGGCAGTTGGGACCGTCGTGAGACGAGTAGGCCACCACGAGGGCAAGGGGATGACCGGTGGACACATCGCCGAGGTCATGCAAGGTACGCTGTCCAGATGTGTGACGCGAGGCAAGATGCCCGCACCGCGGACAAGGCGTCTGCTGATGGTCACGATCATAAGCCACCAATTTGGGTGCGGGGAGGTCGTTGACGTTGGTGATCCCCTCGGTGGGGTCTGGCACGTATCGGCTGGGTCCGTACATGATGGGCTCCCTTGAAAAAAAAGATTGGGAGCGGCAGTATCAAAACAAGCGATTGGCCTGTCCAGATCGAATTCAGATTCCCTGGTACAGTGTCCGCATTTATTTTTCTCATCCCAGGTCTTTTATCCGCCGATTTCACAAAGCGTCCGTAGCTTACGGCTCACTTCAGCCTGCAGTGCGGATGATACCTCCCTGTGGGTCCCGAAATCTCATAGCCATTGACATTATGAGCCTTCATCCCGGCCTATGAGTGGATCACCGGTCCTCCGTATCCTTCAGCCGTTCCAACTCCGCACGCAGGCGGGCCGCTTCGGCTTCGGCAGCCTCGGCGCGCGTGCGTTCCGCCTCAGCACGCACGTGTTCCGTCTCGGCACGAATATGTTCCGTCTCGGCACGCGCGTGTTCCGCCTCGGCCACTTCCTCGCCGGTAGGCACCAACGTGCCCGCGGCGTCAAAGCAACGCAGCCATGTATCAGACGTGCCTTGAAAACGCCCCTCCTGCAAGCCGAGCCAGAGCTGTAAGGTTGCAGACCACAGCCAGCCGCGTTCGTCGGGTTCCAGGGGCACATATTTCGTACATGACAACCGCCAACCACGCAGGCTATGATCCTCCGGATCGACGCAGAAGTATTCGGAGGTTCTGAAGACACGTTCGTACAGGTCTTTCTTGGGTCCGAGATCCGCCGCTTTGGTGGAGGCGGAGAGCAACTCGATAATCACATCGGGGTAGTGTCCCCCTTCTTGCCAGACGATCCACGAGCGCCGGGGATACGAGCCGTCCACACCGGTCACCACGAAGAAATCCGGTCCTTTGTAGTCCCGTGTACGCGCCTGTTCCAGACTGTAATAGACGAACATATTGCCGCCGGCGAAAAAGTCCGGCCGGCCGTGCCAGTGCTGGTGGAGCATGTCCCCCAGGAGGTTGATCTGCAGGCGATGCCAGTGACTTTCCAATGGTTCTCCATCCTCACTCGGCAAGTCGATGTCCGGTATCTCCGGCACCCAGACGCGTTGCTTCACTTCGATCATGGGCATAGGCCTGGTACTCCCTGTTCGACGCCTACCACAGACAGCTTTTCGGCAGTATAACCCAACAGCCCCGGGGGAACAATTCCCCGCCCCCAGCCATGCGTCGGCTATGTGCGCGTCGCCTCTGCTAGCACCGCCTCTGCCTCAGGTAACCAGAAAGTCATAGGCAAGTCCCATTTCTCACAAAATGGGGGTCGAGGGGTTAACGCCTTGATCCCCAAAATGACACCTCCAAAAAATCCTGCCATCGTTGTTCCGATGCCTCTCGTGCTTTTACAAGGGAAGCAAGGACCGACCTTCGCACTGCTCTGGCGTAGGAAGCGCTACAGCCTCCAGAATCGTCGGCATGAGGTCAACATGCTCGGTAAACGAGTTGAACCTCCTCCTCTGCTAACGCTGGCCATCCCAAGGCCCTCGCCGCCGGCGGAGGCGTGCGGCAGGAGGGACGGGGCAAAATGGCGTTTGGAATTCCTATACTCATTAGGCCAAGACCATCTCGAAGCCAGGGCGCCCCTCGGGGTAGGTGGTGCGCGGTGTGCTGCTACTGGTCACTGCATACAGGTGGAAGTCGAGGGCACGGGTCACAAAGCCGCGGAGGGCTGGCGTGAGGGGATCGTCGTCGTAGAGACACAGGAGGACAAAGTGATACCCCCGCCCCCAAAAGTCCGCATAGATATGCTCGAGTAGTACACGTAAAATGGCGGGATCGTCATTGCGGATACTGGTGTTGCAGAGATACAAGGCGTGAAAGGATGCGCCCGGCTCAGGCAGACGCGGGCTGCCAAGGACTGTCGCCAGCGCGTTGACGCCGCGTTTGACCCATATCATGCTGCCGCGATAGGCGGTCACATCATAGCGTTTGAGCGCACTTGGATCCCATGCAGAGGTGCAGCCGACAAGCTGCCCGTCACGGCTCAAGGCGAGATACGTCTGCTCGACATCCAGACCTGGCCAGCAGGCGAGGCGATGTTGAAGTTCACCCTGATCGAAGCGATAGCCCAATGGCCGGGTACGGTGATCTGCGTCCAGCAAGGCAGCAATCGCCGGCACATCGGCCGGTGTTGCACGGCGGACGGCGAATGCTCCGGCTTTGGGGCGCCGCCGCCGATGCGTCCAATGGATCGACACGGCAGCAAAGCGCCGTAGCAAGTGATAATAGGGTTGGTGTCGGCGTTCTCGCCGCCGCCGCACGAGAGCATTGAGCGCCGCGCTATTGCTCGCCAAAACGGCGGTGAGAAAGACGTCACAGTCGTAGCGCTTGCGGGCGTCGTCGAGGACCTCGCCATAGAGGCGCGCTACTCCCTGACGGCGACGACCCAGGAAACGGCTGCGGAGGTCCCCGAGATACCCGACGCGGCATGGCACCCCATCGAGCCAGCCGTCCCGTATCAGGATCGTACCCATGCTTCCGAGTTGTTCCTCTTCTTCATAGACCCAGCACTCGCTGAGACCACGCTGGCACGCATACAGGGCGAAAAAATCGGGATCGCGCCGAGTGATCAGGCCGAGGTTGCCGGTCATCGGTACCTGCTGAAAGAGGTCCAGCAAGGCTGTGTTATCCGACGGGCGCGCACGACGTACGTTACCAGACACCAAAGCAGACTCCCAGAAAGAGTATCAGATACCCATACAGCGGCACATTACAGAGGGCCGACAGTCGATTGACACGGGTCAAGTGGGCGTCGGTCTTACTGACGAACCACACCGCCTGATCGCCCGTTGTGTGTCCCTGCACGGCTTGGTGAAAGAGGCTGGCATAGACGGTGTCGAGCCCAAGACTGCACACCACGCAGAGCATAAACCCGAGTATCCAGTGGTCGAAAGGACGGTGCAGCGCGCCGATCTCCTGGCGATACAACAGGCTCACTGCCGCAACCAGCACAAGGCTGAGGAGATCATGTGCAATGCCGAGTGGAGGTCTCCAGTTCTTGGTCACGTAGAGCATGAAGAGTTCGACGACGCCCCGGCACCACATCCACACGGCAAAGATCCCCAGCACGATCCGGAGGGGGGGAGCCACATGCTCGTCCGTAGCCAGTAGCGGACACACGATGAACCACACAAACACGGCATAGGCGAGCCACGCGAGCTTGGCAGGCGAGATACGGCCTCCCAGCGCCTTCTCGGCGCTTTGCCGCCGATAGAAGATCACCGCACTCAGACCCATGAGCAGGATGCTCACGAGCAAGATGGTACGCGTACTCACTGCAAGCACGTTTGAACGTCTCCCTATCTGTCGGCAACCACGCTCAATCGTCAGACGCTTACCGTGGTTGCCGCACCACATGATAACGATTGGCGTCGAGCTGCAACGTTTCGGTCTCTCCTCCATACCAGCGCACTGTCACTGACACGGAGCCGCTGTGCGAACCAAGACCGAAATGCAGGCGGGGATCGGTCTGGGCCGAAAACCCGCCAAGGAGAGTGACTTCGCGTAGCTGCTCGACCTCACGCCCGTCCAACTCGTACCGGACTACCACTTGCGTCCCGACCGCGGCGCGTGAGGTTGCCCGGCCATTCCCCTCCAGCTGTAATCCGATGAAGTTTGTCGTTGGAGACGGCGCAGACGCGTCGGTGCGCAGACTGTTGCGATAGATCGAAACGGGACCGTGCTGATTGGTAATGACAAGGTCGAGATCCCCATCGTTGTCGAGATCGGCCAATGCCACTCCGCGGGAATTATCGGGATCGGCCACGCCGGCCGCTGGGGCAACGTCCATGAACACCGCGCGGCCGTGTGCGCCCAGGTTGAGGTAGACGCGCCGTGCTTCATTGGGATAGATGGTCCGCCCACGAATATCGCCCCACATATCGGCGTAGGTATGGATCTCGGGGCCTGACTGCATCAACTTGTGGTTGATGTACCAATAATCTTTGTTTGGTGCCTCGATGGGATCTGAGCGGTCGTCGACCATGCCATTGGCCTGCACGATATCGACCCAGCCGTCGTTGTTCAGATCCCCGGCCGCCGCTCCCCACCCGAAGCGGCGCTCGTTCAGTGCCCCGCGTTGCGTAGCCTCGTCCGCAAAGGCCGGCACGAACGGATCGGGGCCGGGCCGTGTCATCCACAGCAGACTCCCCTCCGCTTGCAACGCATGGTGCACATTCGAGACATAGATATCGAGCCAGCCATTGCGGTCGAAATCGGCCAGCGTGCTATTCATCCCCTTGTAGGTGTCCTTGCCGATTTGGCCAAACATGCGCCCCTGGACGCGCACGAAGCGGCTGCCCTGCTGATTCAAGTACACATCGTCCGGCCCGAAATCATTGGCAACATAGAGGTCCGTCCAGCCATCGCGGTTGATATCGCCCGTGGCCACTGCTAACGACCAGCGGGTTTCGGGCATACCCAACCGCCGGGCCTCCAAACGCTCGAAGGTGCCGTCCCCGCGGTTGCGGTAGACTACGTTCAGGCCGCCGTTATCGGCGTTGTGCCAGCCGTTGTGCATAAAGCGCAACATGCGCCGATCGCCGTCATAGGCCGGCTCAGGCAAGGCAAATACGTTCAGCGGTACCGGTGTGTCGTACCCGGGCAGATAGGGAGATAGGGCGTTGGTGACCAGCATGTCGAGATGGTGATCCCGATCCAGATCGAAAAAAGTCACAGCGAGACTAACCGTATGCTCGTCGATGCCTGCAGCCGCGGTGGCATCGACAAAATGCACCGTGCCGGTTTCCACCAGGAGATTGCGCAGCAAGCGCGAGGGGCCAAAGCCGACGGCCAGGGCGAGGTCCTGATCGCCGTCGCCGTCGTAATCGACAAACGTGGCGCCACTCGGTAATCCGTGCGTGCGGAATCCTTCGCGGTAGATGTCGAGCGCTGGCATGGGTACGCGTGCAAAGCGCATATTGCCCAGATTGCGATAGAGCGCATGGCGATCGCCGGGCCGTTTCAGTACATTGGTGAGCAAGAGATCGAGGTGTCCATCGTTGTCGACATCGCCAACCGCCACGGCGTCCCCGACGCTCAGAACCCACTTGGCAATATGCCTCAGCCGTGGGTCGACTTGCTGCAGCAGCGGACCCATTTTCGAGCGGATACCGGTGTGTTCCGGTGGCAGAGATTCCATCTGAAATCCGAGCGCCGGCAGGGATATGTGCGGACGGAAAACTGTCTGATAGCCAACGAGCAATACAAGCCCCAGGCCACCGACCCACCCGACAGCGACAAAGCGCTGTGGGATGAAGAGGCTGCGGAGATACGCGTGCGGTCCGCGTTGCCACATCGCACGCGCGTGTAGCCCGAGAAACTTGCCGGCGGCGCAGATCAAGGCGGCATAAAACAGCGTATACACACTCTCTTTGGTGTGCAGATAGAGATCAACGACTGTCAAGACGAAGGCCAGACCCACCTGCCCACTCGCCGTGCGCGGCGAGGTCGCCGGATCGGTCAACATATAAAAGGTAAACAGAAAAAATGATGGTGCCATCACCGTACCGAGAAAAAGCATTGACGGTGGCAGATGATGGCGTAGCATCCAGGCACGAAGCGCTGTCTGCAGGGCATACAGGCACAGGAAGGAAAGCATGAGCGGTGTACGGCCAATGCGGTAGACGAAGAGCACCAGGGCCATGGTCACAAGACCCGCCGACATCGTGATGTGCCCGCCGGCCCACTGATACGCCGGGGCGGCAGTGATCAGCTCGTGCGTGATTAAGAGCGACACCGCGACCCCAAACAGTGAGGGATTGAAGACGTGCCGACCCTGGTAGGTCAGCACGTATTTCGAGCCAATACTGAGGTAGACGGGCAGGAAGAGAAGCCAGCTGCTGTGCGCAAAGTTGAGCAGTAACACCAGTGAGCAACACGTGATATACGCACTTAGCGGCACCAGACGCTGCCGTTTCACCAGCCACGCCAAGGCCATATCCAACACGCAACCCGAGGCGACCATCATACACATCTGCAACGGATTACGGTTGAAGCCGAAAAACGTCAATCCGAGGATCGCGTAGCAGGTAAGCACTGCAGCAAACGGGAAACGCGGATCTCGCCAACTAGGCCACTGCCATCCGGTGTTTCCTGACTTTGGCGTGCATAGACGTGCAACCGCACTTGAGCGTAATGTAGTCGAGGAGCTATTCATGCTTCCTGGCCCCGTGTGCTGGGATACGTCTTGCTGGCAAGCATTGTGATGGCGGGTTATGGGGAACTATGTCTGAAGTAATTGTATAACCCAGGTCAAATGTGGAGTGCTCCAGAGAAGCCCATCACGGCTCGCTCCGAAATGACACGCTCAGCGTGATGCAGCAGCCGAGTGATGTATCTCTGCTACACGCCCGTCATCTGTGATACGATGCTTGACCGTTACAAGTTCGTTGTCTGGCGCTGCATGCACTACGGTGCGGGAAGGAGGACTCGTGTACGATCTGGCAGGGAAAGTTGCGGTGATTACCGGTGTCGGGAGGCCTCGTGGTATCGGGCGGGCTACCGCTTTGCGCTTCGCACGGGAAGGGGCGCACGTGGTGCTGGCCGAACTTGGGGCAGGTACGGAACGTATTGCCCAGGATATTCAGGGGGTGGGCCCCGACTTGGCCCGTGTCGCCGCCGAAGTGGAAGCCGCCGGCGCGCAGGTGCTGGCCGTGCCCACGGATGTCAGTCAGCCGGATGATGTCGAGACGTTGGTACAACGCACCGTCGACCACTTTGGGCAGGTTGATATTATGGTCTGCAACGCTGCGATTATCGCGGATCAGGGGACCGACCCGTTGGAGCTGTCAGCTGAGACGTTTGCCCGCGTGCTCGCCGTCAATCTCACCGGTACGTTTCTGTGCGCTCAAGCTGCCGCACGGCACATGGTCAGGCAGGGGCGCGGCGGCAAAATCGTCACGGTGAGTTCGCGGGCCGGGCGCCGCGGTTCGCCGCAAATCCCGGCGTATTCGTCGTCCAAGTTCGGGGTCATCGGCTTAACCCAAAGCTTGGCGCTCGCGCTGGCGCCGCATGGTATCCGAGTCAATTGTGTCTGTCCCGGTGCCGTGGATACGGACATGGGTGCTCCTATTCACGAGCAACGCGCCATCCAACTGGGGGCGTCGCCTGAGAATGCCCGGGACGAAGCGGCGCGTGCCATTCCGCTGGGTCGTTTGACTACCGGGGAGGACCTGGCTAAGGCGATTGTCTGGCTGTCTTCGGCGGAAAGCGATCACATCACAGGGCAAGCGCTAAACGTCACCGGCGGCTCGTTGATGAGTTGACATGACGCGCGCCAGCCTGCTGCGGGGGCAAAATTCGAATGGCATACGGGACGGGAAACGGGTTTGAGTCAGACTTCTATCATTTGCTCACAGCCGGCCGTCGTGAATACGACACCGCCAAACGTATAACACAGCAGGGGAGGGGACACGATGGACGCTGCGAGAGAGATCATGGAACGGCACGGGGAGGCCATCAACGCCCGGGACGTCGAGGCCTATCGCCGGACGATGCACTTTCCGTTCACATACCAGAACTACAACGGCGTGGCCCTGACGATCAACAATGCTGCGGAGTGTGGCGTGTTGGCGCCCCTGCCGTGGGAGATCATTGTGAGTACGGACCCGGATTGGCATCATACCACCTTCGACACCATGGAAGAAGTAGCGCGTTCGGTGTCGTCGGTGGTCTACAAGGTCGAGTTCAGTAGAGTTGATGTCTCGGGGCATGCCTATGGCTCGTACCGCGCTATCTGGATTGCGACCTGCCAGAACGGCCGGTGGGGAGTGCAGTTCCGTCACAATTTGGGGCGATGTGAGGATTGAGCTGATAGACTGGCAGCCTGGAAGAAATCAAACGCGTCTGACCCTGTTAATTATCAAGAGGGCTGGCGATGGAGGTAGGAGAGGAGCCGCGCCGGGGTAGGATGGTGACGAAGCGGCCCCGTCCGAGCTGGACTACGCGGCGGACGTGATCAAGCGGCCTTCGCCGTCGGTAAATTTCCCGACAATGATCATGATCAGATCAAACAGGGCCCAGAAGCCGAGACCACCGAGGGTCAGGAGCTGCAACACGCCAGTACCGATCTTGCCGACGTAGAAGCGGTGGATACCAAGCGCGCCAAGCAGCAAGCACAACAGAATGGTGGGGACGAAACCTTTGTCGCTGTTTCCCATGCGATGACTCCTTATTGATGAGCATGAGGCGGGAGGGATTTCCCGGAACTTCATGCTTTATCGGTGTGGAAAAACAGAAACTTGAACGGGGGATCGCGTGGGATTCGGGGCGACGCAAAGGTCCGCAAGAACAGGCGTTGTTGAGCCGGTATGCGCGTCTAGAGGCACGGTATGCCGTGCCTCTACCACTATGTAACAGACATCTAAGCGCGAATACGTGTCACAAAACGCGCAATGGCGGCGCCGATCTCGTCAGGGGAGTCTTCCTGAATAAAGTGGCTGCCGGCTACGGTAACTTCTTCTTGATGCGGCCAGCTACGGCAGAACTCGCGTTGGGGCCCGGTGAGAATAGCGCCGGGATCGGCGTTGATGAAGAGTTTTGGGACGTCCGACGAAGCCAACCACTGCGAGTATGCGTCGACAATAGCCACCACATCCGCCGGTTCGCCGTTAATGGGAATTTCCCGCGGCCACGTCAGCGTCGGACGCCGGCTCTCGCCCGGTTCGAGATAGGGTCGACGATACACCGTCATCTCCGCGTCGGTCATTTCCCGCAGAACCGAGCCCGGCAGGACGCGCTCGACGAACACGTTCTTTTCCAGCACCATATCCTCACCCGCCGGTGAGCGGAAGCCTTGAAACACTTTTGTGGCGGCTTCCGGCCATTCGTCCCAGGTCACCGGACGGACAAGACTCTCCATATACGCCAGCCCTTGCACGGCTTCGCGATGCCGGTTCGCCCAGTCGAAGCCGAGTGCGGAGCCCCAGTCATGCACGACGAAGACGATATTGCTCGTCAGCCCCAGATGCTCGAACAACGCGTCGAGGTAGCGGCGATGCTCGACAAAGCGATAGGAGTCCGGACCGCTCTGCTCCAGCTTGTCGGAATCGCCCATGCCGATGAGATCCGGCGCGATACACCGGCCCAGGTCCGTGAGGTGCGGGATGATATTGCGCCACAAATAAGACGAGGTAGGATTGCCGTGTAGCAAAACGATGGGATCGCCGGCGCCTTCATCGACGTAACACATCGTACGGCCATGAATCGTTGCGCGCTTCTTCGTATAGCGTTCTTCCGCTGAGATCATAGGAATTCCTTAATCAGCCGCAACGGTTTCCGCCGTTGCCGCGGTGGGAGTTGGGGCGTGTCGCCGGGCGCGATACTCTTCGATCACGCTATAGAGGACCGGAATGAACAAGAGGGTAAACACGGCGGAGACAGATAAGCCGCCGACTACGACCCGGCCCAGCGGCGCCCAGATTTCCGACCCTTCGCCCAGGCCGATAGCCATCGGAACGAGCGCCAGGGTGGTCGTGAGCGTGGTGATCAAAATCGGCCGCAGCCGCGTCGTGGCCCCTTGCAGCGTGGCATCCAGAACATCAAAATCACGCTGGCGGAGTTGGTTGATGTAATCAATCATGACAATGCCGTTATTCACCGCCACGCCAGCCAGCATGATCATGCCGATGTAGACCGGCATACTCATATTGGTGCCGGTGAGCCACAACATACCAATGCCGCCGACTGCGGCAAATGGCAGGGTAAACAGAATGACGAACGGGTGCAAGAGCGACTCGAAGAGTGCCGCCATAATCATGTATACCAGGAGGACCGCAAGCACCACCGTCAAGGTCATATTCTGATTCGATGCCTTTTGCTCTTGCCGTTCGCCGCCCATCACGGCTTGAAAACCCTCGGGAATTTCCACAGTGGCGAGGTAGTCTTCGATGTCCCTGGCGATGCTGCCGAAGTCGCGGGCGCCGGTGATCCCGGCCTGCACCGTGACTGCCCGTTCCTGCCCGCGCCGTTCAATGACGATGGGACCGGTACCGGGAGTGGTGACGGTCAGGTTACGCAACGGGATTTGGCGTCCACCGGGGGCTGTGACGAAGATGCGATCGATATCGGCCAACTGCCGCCGGTCGTCCTGGCGTAGGCGCACGCGGATGTCGTATTCATCCCGACCTTCGCGATATCTCGAGGCCACGGTGCCGGCAATGCTGGTTTCAACGGCTTGAAGAATCGTGCGGACACTAATACCCAACGCCGACGCTTTCTGCCGGTCGATGTTGATCTGCATCTCGGGGCGGCTGTCATCGATATTCAAGCGGGTGTATGAAATACCCCGGATCGTTTTGAGATGGCGTTCGATCGTCTGCGCCAGTTGGCGTCCGCGTGACAAATCAAAGCCAAAGACATCGATTTCCACCCGCTCCGATCGACTCGAACCCAACAGCCGGGCGACGTCCGAGGGGCGTTCCACGATGCGGACGGTGGCGTCCGGGTAGTTGGCAAGTTTCTTCCGCAGCGTGCCGAGAACCGTTTTGAGCGACTCTTGGCGCTCCGAGCGATCCACCAGTCGTACCCACAAAAATCCTGTGTGCGTGCCGCCGCCGCCGCGAAACATCAAGCCCGAGCGGGCAAACATCGCCTTGACGTCCGGGGCAGTGTTGTAGACGGTCTGTTCGATATCGGTGAGGACGCGGTCGGTAAGATCAAGCTTGGTGCCCACCGGCATTTGTAGGCGGATATACATCATGCCTTCATCGACAGACGGTAAGAGTTCCGACCCCAAGTTCTGATACGCCAACAGACACAGACCAAGTGGAATCAAGCACACGGCCATGACCGAGAGTCGATGCCGAAGTACCCAGCCTAACGCGCCGCGATAGCTATACTCGATAGCGGTTAAGGCACGTGCCCACAGTTCCGCAAAGCGATTGTGCGTGGGGGAGGATGCGTCTTGCTTGAGCCATTTCGATGACAACATCGGTACCAGGGTCAACGCTACCAACAAGGAGGCGAGCAAGGCAAAGGTCACGGTGAGGGCGAGTTCCTGGAAGACAATGCCCATCATACCTTGGACAAAAATAAGCGGGAAAAATACACAGAGCGTGGTCAACGTCGAGGCGGCGATGGCGATGCCGACTTCCCGTGCGCCAATGACGGCGGCGTGTTGCGGTTCCGTGCCCTGCTGTCGGTGTCGGAAAATGTTTTCCAGCACCACGACGGAGTTATCTACCAGCATACCGATGCCCAGGGCCAAACCACCGAGCGACATCCAATTGAGGCTGATATTGGCTTGAAACAGCAGAATAAACGTCGCGACCACCGCAAGGGGAATAGCCAGGGCAATGATGATAGTCGGCCGAAAGCTCCGCAGAAAGAGCAAGAGGACGATTACCGCAATACAGCCACCGAGCAGGGCGCTTTGTTCAACCTGCGCAATCGAGCGGCGGATGAAGGCGGCACGGTCGAACATGAGATTGAGTCGCATCGTCTGCGGCAAGCGGGCGCGTATGGCGGGCAAGCGGGCTTGAATATCGTCCGACACCTGCACCGTGTTCGTCCCCGATTGTTTACGCACAGCCAAAACCAGTCCCTTGGCGCGATTTACCCGGGTGCGTGTCAAACGTTCTTTGATGCCGTCACGAATCTCCGCGACGTCCTTCAAATAGACCGGCATACTTCCACCCGTGCGCACTACGACGTCGGCAATGTCCTCCACCCGACGAAATTCGCCGATGGGACGCACGACGTAATCCGTACGGGCGCTCTCGAGGTGGCCGCCGACTTTGGTCAGATTTTCATCATCGAGCGTGTTGACGACGCGGACCAGTGACAAGCCGGTGGCCTCCAGGCGGCTGCGATCAACTAACACCTGAATTTCGCGTTCGTCACCGCCCCAGATGTCGACGGAGGCGACGCCGGGGACTTGCTGAATCCAGTACCGCAGGGTGTTGTCGGCATAGTGGCGTAACGTCAGGGAGTCGACCGGGCCGTTGGCCGCCAGGTTCAAATACATGATGGGGCGGCTTGACGGATCGAACTTGCTGATGCGCGGCGGATCGATATCTTCTGGCAGTGAGCGCAGCAGGTCGTTCAATTTTTCCCGCACGTCCAGCGCCGCCAAGTCGACATTCGTACCCCAATTAAAATCGAGTGACACGCGCGAGCTGTCTTCACTCGACGACGACCGCAGTGCTTTGACATTGTTGATGGTGGCAAGCTTCTTCTCGATAGGGTCGGTAACCAGCCGTTCGACGATTTCCGGCGCAGCGCCTTCGTAGGTAGTGCTGACACTAATCGACGGCCGGGTGACATCCGGGAGTTGATCGACGGCGAGGCGCGCGAGTGAGATGAGGCCCAAGACCAAAAGAGCGAGAAAGAACATGCACGTCGTCACTGGCCGTGCAACGGCGAGGGCAGAGAGTTTCATGTCATGATCCATCCTGTGGGGTGACAACGGTGACCGTGGCCTTGTCCTTGAGCTTATGATGTCCCGCTGAGATGATGGACGCGCCGGGCTCGAGGCCGGCGAGAATTTCGACCCGGGTATCATTGTGCAGTCCGAGGGTGACCGGATGGCGATAGGCTTTGCCTTCACGCACAACGAACACCGCCGCCTGTTCACCCTCATGGCGCACGGCTTGACTTGGAATCAGGACGACATCCTTACGTTGCTTGAGGATGAGAGCGACCTTCGCGAACATCCCCGGCTTCAGCTGATGCGTGGGGTTAGCCACGATGATCTCGACTTCGCCGCTGCGGCTCGTCGGATCGATCGTCGGGCTGACGCGCCGGACTGTGCCCGTGAACACGGCGCCCGGGTAGGCGTCGAGGCGTAAGGTCGCGGCTACGCCGGGCTGGACACTACCGATGTCCCGTTCGCTAATCGGCGTCTTGATTTTGACGGTGTCCATATCCACGATGGTGAGCAGGGCAGTACGGTCGGTAATATAGGAGCCGGGGTCGACATGACGGTGGCTGACGATGCCGGTCATGGGGGCGGTAATGATGGCGTTTTGCACCTCGGCTTTAGCCAGGCGCAGCGCTGCCTGTGCCGACCGCAGGCGTGCTTGTAGGGCCTGGCGGTCTTCAATCCGTGCTCCCGTGCGCAACAGCTGTAATTGTTTTTCCGCTGTCGCGTGGGCTGCCTGTGCTTGCGTCACTTTTAAGCTGGCGTCGTCGAGCTCGCGTGTGGCATATAAGCCGCGTTTGTACATGGCCTTGGCGCGTCCCAGCTCACGTTGCGCCGTGCGTAACTCCGCGTGCGTCCGCTGCACGCGGTCGCGCACCTGGGCGATTTCTTCCGGCCGTTCTCCCGCCTGCATTTGCGCCCATTGGGCGCGCAGGACATCCACTTCGGCCGCAGCGCGCTCCATGCTCGCTTGCAACTCGGTTGCGGCGATGCGTGCGAGGACCTGGTCGGCTTTGACGCGATCCCCCTGTTCGGCGTGGAGGGTTTCGAGACGCCCTTCCACTTTCGAAAACACCTCGACTGTGGCATTGGCGAGGATGTCGCCTGTTACTAACGTCGTATGGCTGATAGTACCGCGTTGGACGGTTGCGACATGGACCGGATGTGGCTTGGTGGCACGTTTGCCGGATGGGGACGCGGCCGTCTGCGTCTCGCCCCCGAAGAAGGCAAAGTAGACGAGGCCGGCGACAACGAGTAAGGCCAGCGCGGGTACGAGAAATCGTCTATAACGCGACACATATACTCCTTTGCTACACCAAGATTCTGTGTCAGTGGTGGAATTGTAGTCCTTTCAAGGCCAGTGTCAACCGCCGCAGGTGCACACGATGGGGGAATGCGATAGAATCGGCCCCCACTACCCGTGCCCAATCCCCATGACATCGCAGGAGGTCTCTGTATGGATTTTGCCTATACCCGGGAAGAGGAGGCATTTCGCCAGGAATTGCGCGTCTGGCTCGAACCGAATGTCCGTGCGCATCGCGAGCAGTGGGGCAAGGATGAAAGTGTGGCACTTATTGGTCTGACTGCTTACGCGGATGGTACTGGTGCAGGAAGGTCAGGATGTCGTGATGCACCTCGAGATCGTGTTCGCTGACGATCACATGGCGATCGAGGTCTTTCCAGACGAGATGTTTGTCAGGTGATTGGAGCGCATCGTAGATGTACTGCGCGCTTTCGGCCCTGACCGTGGTGTCGCCACGGGCTTGGAGCAGCAATGCGGGCTGCGTCACGTTGCTCAGGACGGTTTTGTACACATTGATAAATTGCGTCAGCTGCTGCAGCGCTCGCAGCGGTTGATGGCTATAGTTGGTGAGCGGGTTCTGGGGGTTCGACTGCACGAATTGTGTGACGAATTTGAGCATGGGGGCGAGTCGCACGGCACGTTGTTGCAACTTGATCGGCGCCCCTACCGCGAACACACCATGGACGCTTTCGTATTGTTGCGCCGCGAGATAGAGCGCCAGGGCACCTCCGGTCGACATCCCTCCGACGAATTGTCTGTCCGTGATGGTACGGAGGCTGTAGTAGCCGCGGCGGACTGAGTGATACCAATCCTGCCAGGTCCACTGGTGCAGATCGCTAGGTGAGGTACCGTGGCCGCGTAAGCGGACGACATAGACGGTGAAGCCGTGGGTGTTCAGGAATTCCGCCAGCGGCAGCATCTCCCCTGGCGAGGCACTATAGCCGTGGACGAGCAACACGCCGATGCCGGCGTGCTCACCGCTGCCTTCCAGGAGCACCGGCCGGCCTGTCCCATACGACAACACGGGAATTTTCGCCTCTTCGTGGGTAAGCACCGAGGCGTACTCTTCCTCGTACAGCCGCTCTTCATACGCGAATCGATCGCCCCGAAAACGTTCGCGCTCGCGGGTCAAGTCGGTCTCTATAGCGCGACGCACTTCCTGCATGACGTCCGTGAGCGGTTCGATCTCATTCAAGCACACTTGCATGAAGTTTCCCAGCCGCACCATGGTGAAGGCCCACGGATAGCTGAGCTGATCGACTTCGAGGACCCAGGAGTCGTCTGTGCGGCTGAGCAGCTTGTTGGCTTCGGCACGTTGCGCAAAGCTTTCAAGGCCGGGATGGGGGGTGTCGGTCAGCAAGAGATAGTGCAAGTCCGGATCGGTAAGTGCTGAATGGAGATGGACGGTGTCCAGGGCTTGCAGCGCCTGAATAATTAAGTATAGGCGGCGTTTGACTTGGGCTACGACAAACCGCTCGTGCTTGTATTCGGTTAAGCTGATGAGCAAGAGGGCGGAGAGCACGTGGTCGATGTTGACGGTCGTCAGCCCGTACAGCGCTTGCATAACGGTGCGCGTGATGTGCCAGGCCTTGCGGCGTTGCCGCCAGGAGTGGACGGCGGCCCAGCGGTCGAGCAGTGACGTATGCCAGCGCAGTGGCCGCAATTGGCGGAGGCGCGTGAGACGCCGGCGCCACGGTGAATGCGACCACGGCACGATACGCCAGTCATCCATGTGCCCGAGGTCTGCTTCCATCACCAGTGAGGCGCCCGCCCGGAAATCCGCTTCCACGCCTTTGAGCAGCATGGAGCCTTCGACCATGAGTTCTTCCACGATGCGTTGCCCGAGCATCGAGTGCGGTAATTCCGGCATCAGTCGTGTGGCGAACGATTTGAGGGCGTTGCGTTGCGGGTTGAGCGGGTAATAGGTGACGTTCATCGGCACGATGGACGTGGGGCTGTAAGCCAGAGCTGCGAGTGTCGTGGTGCTCAAGTTTGTGAGGCCCAGACTGGTACAAATCTCCTGCAGCGCTGTCTCGTTATTTCGCTGCAGCGCTTGCCGTAACGCGTCTTTGTAATGCTGCACCGTCAGGGCGAAAATCGCGATACCTGAGCGCGGCCGCCGCCGGTGCTCGCCGGACTCCGTTGCGACGTAGAAATCCCCGTCTTCCACGACCTTACGGTCTTTGATCATCGAGCCTTCCGGGAAGACCAACCACCAGCCGCCGCGCAAAATGTCCTGCGCCACGAGCTCATACTTGTTCGGATAGTTGGCCGGCACAGCGCCGATGCTCCTGAGATAGTTGCCGAAGACTTTATTCTCGAACAACATCGGGGCGGCGAGAATCCGCACCGTAATGCCCAGCGCACGGTGCACGATGAAGGGGATGACAAACGTTTCGAGGCGGGTAAAGTGGTTGGCGGCGAGAATCCCGCCGCCGTATGCGAATTGCTCACGCAGTCCATGCAAGCGGAAGTGCGCGTTCAACCGGCGCTCCAGGCGTCTGAGGACAAAGAGCGTCATGGCGTGATTGCGCTCGTTGATCACCGGCAGTTCGATTGGTGAGACTTCCATCGTTGTTACAGCATGCGTGAGTATATGTTCGTGTGGTGGCGCGTGTTCTTGGGTCACGTTTTTACATTATATCCCTGGGGTGGGGTGCAAGGGTATCCTATGTTGCATTGCCGCTCAGAGCCCTGGCGGCGTGAGCAGGGAACGCACTTCCTGCTCCTCGTCAGCCGTGAGACACCAGGTGGCCGCTTTGGCGTTGCTCAAGACGTGTTCCAGTGTGGTGGCACCGGAAATGACGGAGCACACCTGCGGCTGTGCCAGGAGCCAGGCTTGCGCCAGTTCGTTCAATCCGCGTCCACGCTCGGCGGCCCAGGAAGCGAGACGGTCGATGGTATCGTACATCGCATCCGTCATGTACTGTTGCACCCGCACATTGGTCTCGCCGCGCGAGCCTGGTGGTGCCGGCTTGCCGCGTTGATATTTCCCGGTCAGAAAGCCGCCGGCTAGCGGATAGTAGGGTACGAACCCGACGTTATGGACCTGGCAGTATGGCAGGATTTCCGGCTCGACATAGCGCTCTAGCAGGTGATATTCCGATTGCAACGCGACGAACGACGACCAGCCACGCAGTTCGGCCCGCGCGTTGGCGTCGGCCAGTTGCCAGGAGGCGAAATCCGAGGCGCCGATATAGCGCACCTTGCCTTGGCGCACGAGATCGTCGAGCGCGCGCAACGTTTCATCCACCATCGTGTGCGGATCCCAGCGATGCACGTAATAGAGGTCGATATGATCACTCTGCAAGCGCCGCAAGCTGGTTTCGACCGCGTGCATCATGTGATAGCGTGAGGCACCGCGATCGTTGGGGCCGTCACCCACCGGGATGACGAATTTCGTCGCCACCACAAAACGATCCCAGCGGCCTTTCAGCGCCTGTCCAAGCGTTTCCTCAGAGCGGCCACCCGTGTAGGTATTGGCCGAATCGATGAAGTTGATACCCAGATCGAGGGCGGCATCGAGTACGGCGTTGACCGCTGTTTGTGGCAACGCGTCGGTGCCGAAGCGGTTGGTGCCCAAGCCAATGACCGAGACACGGGCTCCCGCCCGTCCGAGTTGACGATATTCCACGAGAAACCTTTCTGTATCGGATGATGATGTAGCGTATGCGTCAGATGTGCACCGCGGCGGTTGCGATCGCATGATCCAAATCGGCCGGGATGCCGCCGCTCACGCCGACCGCGCCGACGACCGTATCCTCAATGAGGATCGGGACAGCGCCTTTGCCGACGACAAATGTTCCGGGGCTCAAGTTGATCACACTATTGGCGAACATCGGGCGTTCCTGCCAGCGGTCTTCCAGTTCCGCCGTGCTGGCACGAAACGCGACCGCGGTGGTGGCCTTGGCCTGGGCGATCTGTGGCGTGACCCAGAGAGCCTCGGCAAAGCGCAGGGCACCGAGTAAGTGTCCGGCGGCATCGACGACGATAATCGCTGCCTCCACACCCAGACGTTGCGCCTCGGCTTTGCCTTGTTGCAGGCATTGTTCGACACGGTCAAGAGTCAGTTGGGGAGGCATGTGGAGCTCCTCACATATCCGTTGGTGTCCCTAGTGCTGCGCACCGCAATTGCCCCGCCAGTTTGGCGGGGGGGATTGTAGTGATTGCACAAGTGTTACGACGTTCAGAACTGCTCAAGGACTTCTGCCCGATTGTACTAGCGTTCCAGTCAGAGAGTGCAACCGCACGCCTTGGTGCCGCACATAGTATCACGAGATGAGAGGGAGTGTGGTGGGTTATGAGTGAGAGCGGAGGAAGAAAAACACCACGACGCCGGTGATCGAGACATACAGCCAGATGGGTAGGGTATACCGGGCGATTTTGCGGTGCGTCATAAATTGGCGTTTGCTGGCGTAAAACAACGTACTGAGAATCAGCGGCAGGACGACCACCGAGAGAATGATGTGACTGATGAGGATGGTGAAATAGACGATACGCACGCCACCCTGACCGCCAAACGGTGTATCACCGTGAAAATGGTGATAGGTGACGTAACTGGCGAAAAACAGCGCTGACAGGACCGCTGCAGAGAGCATGAAGCGGATGTGGACCGTGCGATTGCCGCGCCGAATGGCCGACCAGCCACTGAGGAGGCAACACGCGCTGAGGGTATTTAACAGTGCATTCACGGCCGGGAGCGTGTTGACCCACGTTGCGTCGGTGGGGCTGGCCGTCTTAATGTATAACAGCCAGATCAGAAAAGAGACGATCCCGGCACTGACCAGGAGAATCCACGGCATCGGGTTGCGGGCAACTGCAGGTGCCGACACAAGAACCTCCAAAATGGAATGAGGGAGTCAAATTGGTCTATGCCGCAGTGGCATACGGACCTCAGGGCGCAAGCGCCCGTCCTGGCATGCTCAGGAGTACACGTACGAATCGCATGTGGTCTGATTTACAGCACGATCACGCGTTCATAAGTATACGATGTCAACCGCGTGAAGACTATGTGCCTGTGTGTTGCCTCCTCCAATTGAGGACGTACACCACCCGGATTGCACCCACGACGCGCTCCTCCACGTACGAAATCGTGTCAGGGCGTGCGCGTACGCAGTCCGAGAGCGTCGATGTGCCGCATGACGTTGTCGACCCAAAGCACCGAGCCTTCGACCGTCAGATGACAGATGTCGAGGTAATGTTTCCCGATCGGTGGTATGCGTTGGGCTTGGTCGAGGAGCGAGACATGGGCATAAGTGCCGGCCAACTCGCGTGCAATGGCGTTGTGGACGGCAAGGCCTTTGCCAACGTTCACCGGCGTACCCCACACTTCGATTGGTGTGTTCTTTTTATGCAGGGTGTAATCGAGTGCGTTCGCCAGGAATTTGTCTTTGGTGTAGCCCTCGGCAATGTACGAGGCAAAGGTCATGAGCAGCACCGGCTCGCGTTTCTGCCGCGCCAGGTGGATGATGCGTGTCATGTTCCGGCGAAACGTGACAGCGGTTTTGATATCACTGCCGTACGTGACCCATTCCGGCCGGATACGGCGGAAAGGCATGAGCGTCGGCGACCCCAGGCGCTCTTGCAGGTTCAGCCACAGAAAGTGCAGGGAGTAGGGAAGTATTGTCACCGGCAGTTCCGGGTGCGCTTCGATACTGTGAATAAAGCGGTACCAGGTCTGATGGGAGTAGTCGTGCTTGAAGACCGCCGGCGGGCAATTATTCGTACGCGTTTCGTTAATACCGTGATATACCAGGACGAGATCGAAATGTTTATCCTGGAGATACTGATACTTATACCAACTATCGAGCGAGGTATGCGCCGGATGTGCCGCATTGTGAATACGCGCCGGCTGCGGGGCATGGTAATTGAGCCGCTCGTGGAGGATGCGCGCCATCGTATAGCGCCGTGAGATCACGGAGCCGCCGAGCAGCAGCACATCGAAATACCCGTCATCCGGGCGTAAATCATGCACCGTAATAGCCGGAAGTTGTTTATAAAACCCTTCGATGATACGGCCAGGGGCGAAAAACGGCACCTTGCGATCGAGCATCCACCCTAGCCGAGCTAAGGTTTCAACAGCGAGCAGCATGAGGACGAGGGTGCAGAGCCAGAACACCACCTGTTTCGAGCCGGACCGAGACGGCGCAAGCACAAGACATTCCTTCCTGGGGACAGAGACTACCTGAGTGCTCGGGGCCACTGTACCGAAGAGACCAGGGAGGGACAAGGTGGAACCAGCGTTCTGCGGCAGATCAACATTCTCTGACACGTCTTCGAATCCATGCGTGCTTACCCAACATACAAGATGCTGGCGTGGTCTTCGCGCCGTTATTGTGCCCCCCGTTTTCGCTGTGTTTCGTCACGCTCTTCTATGCTAGAGTAGTGGTATGCTATAGTAATGGAGCTTTCAGGGGAGATTGCTGAGAGTTTATCCGCCTGACTTTGCTGGACGCACGCGTGAGAAGGGCAGCGTATGGATAATGAAGAATTTTTGCAGGAGCAACAGGCCAAGCTCACCGAGATGCTGCGGCCCTACCAACGCGAAGTGAACCGTCGGCAGCGGTTGGCCGATTTCGTCAATCGATGTATCCGCTGCGCTGGCCGCGACGATTTTTTCCAGCTCTATGAGTTATTACAGAGTCGGCAGGCGGCGGATATCGAGGCCGAGGTGGGCTATGAAGACGCGCACGCCGTCTTTGCACGCCTCCGGCAAGACGTGGTGCACAAAGTCGAGCGCTATCAAGTCCAGTTTATCGACGATTTGACCCGGCGGGTCGCAGAGGCTGACTTATCTCTGGATGGGACGTTCCCGCGTTTTCGCGTCCTCAAGGGCATTGATATCGAGGTGGATTTCCCCGAGAAGCAGACGTTGTTGAACGGCAAAGTGCTCAAGACCGTTGACCCGGAGCGTATTATGCGGCAGGTACTGGCGCTGAAACGCCGGCTCTATGATCGGCCGTTTGAGCCTCAGGGGTTTATTGACGGACTCTTTGCCGCGTGCGACAAGGTCTGCAAGGCGGATAACCGTGCGGTGGAAGACGGCGCTCCAATGCAGGCGGTTTATCTCGAATACACTCTGTCGTTGCAGCCGCGCAGCTTTTTTCAGGATATGGCCAAAGGCCGGTTCCGGGAGTACGATGCTGATCAATTCTCCGTCGACTTCTGGCGCTATTTCACGTCGGATGTGGCCTCGACCACGGACGGGTATGTGCCGCGTCTCAACCCGGGACGTAATTGGGCCTTGTGGATTCTCGATCAAACTGGCGAGAAACGCCAGATTACCTCACTGTCGTTTCTCCGGGAGTAAACGATGACCGTCATCGCGCCGTTAGAAGAACTCCAAGCGGTTGAAGCCCGAGCCATTATCGAAAGCCTGCGCCGGGGCAGCGTGCCGGTGGAGCAGGTGCCGTATTTTACCGTGGGCCGCGAGCGCTGGCTTGGGATCATCGAAGACGACCTGGCAAATTATATCGCCGTTGGCGGTGCCAAAGTGCGCTTTTTAAGCGGGGATTATGGCGATGGCAAAACGCATTTTCTGTCGGTGATTCAGCACCTGGTGCAGCGTGAGCATTTCGCCGTGTCGTTTGTGGTCTTGACGCGTGAAGTGCCGATGCACAAATTCGAGCTGGTTTATCAACAGATCGTGGCGCGTCTGACCACGGCGCCGGACGTGGTGGGCATTCGGGCGCTCCTGGACACGTGGCTCGCAACGTTGCAGCCACGGTTGGGCGAGGCGGATGAGGCGACGCGCGCGGTGGCCCTGCATGAGATTGCTGAGACCATCAAGGGTCTCGAGGGCATGGACGTCAATTTTGCCCAGGGGCTGATCAATCTTATGCAACTCCGTTATCAACCGCTAGCCGAGGGGGAAGCACCCGAAGACCGTGAGCAGGCGCAAGAGCTGCTGTACCAGTGGTTCGAGGGCAGTCGCTTGAGCAAGCGTGACCTGAGGCCGTTTCAGATTTTCGACTCCCTGAATAAAACGAACAGCAAACGTCTCTTGTTGTCGCTGATCGCCTTCTTGCTGCACCTGGGCTATCAGGGCCTGATTCTGCTCCTGGACGAACTGGAGACCGTCATGGCGCAATCGGCGTCGGTGCGCAACTCTGCCTATGAAAATGTGCGTTTGCTCATCGACAATGCGGAGCAGGCGCATCATCTGCATGTCTTTTTTTCCATCATTCCGGATGTGATTCTGGCGGAGAAGGGATTCCGCTCTTACGATGCCCTGTGGAGCCGGGTGCGGTCTGTGGGCGAGAGCAAGCGGTTAAACTATCGCAGCATTGTCATTGACTTACACCGCACGCCGTTGGAACAAGCCGAACTGCTTGAGCTCGGACGGCGCTTGCGTCACATCCATGAGTTGGCGTATCGCTGGGCCGCGGCAGATATTGTCACTGATGATTTTTTGGAACAAGCCTGCGAGACGCAGCAGCGTATGGGGCTGCTGGCCGAGGTACGCCTGTATATCAAACAAATCATCCGCTATCTCGACATGGCGGAGCAGGATGGCTCCCTCGAAGACGTGGATATGGCCGATCAGGTAGTGGCGACGCAGCGCGAGATAGCCGACGAGCACAACGCCGCGCAACAACCGGCATGGGATACGTGATGAACCGCACCGCCTTGGCCGAGCTGCGCGCCCATCCGCCTTTCGTCGCCCGCCGTGCACTCGAACGACTCCGTGAGGGGTTATACGATCCCTTTGCTGTGCGCCTGCTGACGGCACATCATGAGGCATTGGACGCCCGATTTGATGCAGATCTCAAGCGCTTGGACGCAGGCGAGGCGGTGCATCTGTGTGTCTGTGGCCCATACGGGCAGGGCAAGTCCCATACCCTGACGTACTTGCGCGAGCGGGCGCGCGCGCGCGGGTACGTCGTCAGTGCCATCAATCTCGACCCACGCGAAGCGCCGTTGCATCAGTTTCGGCAGGTGTATCGCGCCTTGTTGGAGACGCTGACGTTTCCGGTCAGCGCTGAGGGAGCCTCTACCTCGCTTGTCGATGCCTGGCAATCCTGGGCCAAGGCGCAAGCGTTACCGTCGGAAGATGGCGGTACGGCTCTTGCCGCACTGCTGCCGGCCGCTATGCCGCATCTGTTCAAGGCCGTGATGACCGCGCTGGCCCAGCCGACGTTGCCGGTGCCTCAAGGCCGTCGGGCATTGAAACGATATCGCGATTACCGGCCCACGAATTTTCCGACGATATTACGTCGCGTGCTCTGTGGCGAAGCGGTTCCGGTTGCTCGGGTGCGCCCTGCGCTTAAATATCGTCAGGTGGCGTTTTACCGCGACCGCTCGCTTGCCGTGCAAGGCGATGAGCCGTTTGTGCAGATGATCGCCGCGCTGGCACAGCTGTTTCGTCATATGGGTTATCAGGGCTGGGTAGTGCTGTTTGATGAGGGCGAGGCGATGATTCAGGTGCGGTCGCCCTTGCGTGGACACAGTTATCGACTCCTCCACCGCTTGCTCTATCCCGCATCGGCTCGGCCGGGCTTCTACCCGGTTTTTGCCTTTACACCGGATTTTTTTCAGCAAGTCCATGACGAGGATTATGACCTGCCGTATTTTGACCGCGATTACGCCGAGGCCTGGCGCCACCTGTCTGTCTATCAGTTGCCGAGCCTGTCTCAGAGTGATTGGCGGCAACTCTGCGAAACGCTCGTGACCTTGCATGGCGCTGCCTATCAGTGGGCTGCAGATCGGGATGGTTTTCTCCCGAGGTTGTTCGATCGGCTCGGGGTGCTACCACTTCAGGACACTCGCGCCACGCTCAAAGCGTTGGTCGATGAGTTGGATCAGGCCCAGCAAGAGACGTTTTTCGCCGAGAACGCGAAGATGTAGGGCCACATTGAGGCTTGGCGTTTTCCCCTCGGCTCTCCACAATGAGGTCGGCAGCTTGTGTCCTCTTCTCCCCTGCTGCAACTACCCAATACCTACCGGGCCTTTTACGGCGCTTTTCCTGCGCTGCGCTCCTTTCAACGTGACGTCATTGAACCCATCCTCAACGGACACGACCTGATTCTCCAAGCAGCCACAGGCAGCGGCAAAACCGAGGCAGTACTCGCGCCATGTCTGGAACGCGTCATCCGTTCCGGCGGGGCGGAGGCCGTACTCTATATCGTTCCGACGCGAGCCTTGACCCACGATTTGCGGCGCCGCTTGCAGCCGCTGCTGCACGAACGGCTGGGCTTAGCTCTGGGGATGCGCACCGGGGATGTGAAGCGGTTGCCGTCCGGTCGCGCCGATCTGCTGCTGACCACACCGGAATCGCTGGACGTCATGCTCGGGAGCGCCAACCACGAGGTCCGGGCGTACCTGCAACGGGTAACCATGTGTGTGGTTGATGAAGTCCATCAGCTCGTGGGAGGCTATCGTGGCCGCCATTTGGCGTATCTGTTGCAACGGCTTGAGCAGCGGAGCAAGCATCGACTCCAAAAAATCACGCTGTCCGCCACCGTGGCCGGGCCGCAGGCGATTCGTAGCGGTTTGCATTTACAGCCGCAGGCGCAGTGGATTGCCGATACGGTGCAGCGCCGCATGCAGTCGCATCTGGTGCACCTGAAGCAGGAGCCGGGCGAGCTGGTGGCGTTTATCGATGATCTCGCCTTGCGATTCGGGGCTCGCAAGCTCCTCTTGTTTGCCAATAGCCGCAGCCGCTGTGATCAACTCTTTGGCTGGTTACGCCAGCGCGGCGCTTTTCAGCAGGCGACCTACCTGCATTATAGCAACCTCAAATTGCCGCAGCGTCAGGAGGTCGAGCGTCAGTTTCAGCGCCGCTCGCAGGCCTTGTGCATCGCCACCAGCACGCTGGAATTGGGCATCGATGTGGGCGATGTCGACAGCGTCATCCTCTATGAGCCGCCGGCGAGCGTGACCACGTTCTTACAACGGATTGGCCGAGCCAATCGCCAAGCGCAGACCACGACGTTCTGGGGCATTTGCCGAGGACCGAAGGCCGGGGAGCAACTCGTACAATTCCTCGCCCTCTATACGTTGGCCCGGCAGGGCGACGTCGAAGTGGCGCAACCCGCCAGCCTACCCAGCGTGCTGGTGCAGCAGGTATTGTCAAATCTTTATGAGCGCAAGCGCATTTCGCTCGCCTGGCTGCAAGCGCTGTTTCCGCAACAGGCGGAGCAGTTGGAGACGCTGATACCGGCGCTTGAAGCGCGCCAGTGGTTGCGCCGTCTCGACCACAACGGCTCGCAGGCGTATTGGCGTGGTGGTTGGCGTTACGCCCGCGTCCTCAAGGCACACCAAATCTGGAGTAATTTCCCCGATACGGCGGAGCCGTATACCCTGGAGGTTGAGGCAGAAGCCGTGGCGGATCTGCCGCCGGCGATTGTCCGGCAATTAGAAGTGGGAGACCACGTTGGTCTCGCCGGACGCCGCATTCGCATCCTGGATATTCAGACTGGCGACCGCAAAGTGGTGCGCGCGGTTCCGGTGACGACGCCGGATGAGAAAGATGAAAAGGAATTGTACTGGCTGGGTAGCGGCCCTCCCGTATCGTGGGAAGTGGCGCAGGCGGTGCGGCCGCTGCTGCAGCCCGAGTATGTGCCGGATGAGGAACTGGCCCAGGGGTTGTTTACGCGTACGCGCGCGCTGTTGCAGCAGCAGCGGCACGGGGCTGAACGTCGTGTGGTATTGCACAACGGCATTGAGCTGAGCCGGACGCCGCAGGGGTTCTATCGCTATGGCACCTATTTGGGCTCGGTGGGGAATTTTATGTTACAGCGGACCATTGAAGCCCGTTACGGCCATCGTTTCGAAGGGTTTTTCTGCACCGCTGACGCCCTTGCCGTGATCTGTTCGGATCGCATTGATTTCCAGCTGCTGTCACTTCCCCTCGATCGTGCGGCGTTGCGCCGCTGGGCCGGAGAGCATGTGCGGTCGCTCCAGGCGTTGTTTGAGTTCAATGCGTTCGCTCGGGCGTTACCGCAGGAGATGCTGATTGACGAAACAACGGACTTGCTCTGGGATGAGCGGGTGTTGCACGCGTTTACCGTCTACCGGCGGCAATCCTCGGAGATTGCCACCGGTGACCCGCAGTGGCTCGAATGGGATGAGGATTTGCAAGAGGAGGCAGTAACAGCGCCCTTTGAAACGTGGATTCGCCAGGGGCCGCTGCCGACGATTCTGGCGCAGGAAAAAGCCCGACTGGGTCTGACGGCCGACTCGCCCCCGGCGCTGCCGGCCGTTCCCGCTGCCCATCACACGCCACGCGCGCTGACCGGCACGATGGTGGGCAATTTCATGCAGCATCAGCAGTGCGACCGGTTGCTCAGCTTCGATCTGTTGCCATATGCGCAGCAACCGCCCAAACGGGCTCTGGTGGATCAGGCGCTGGGCGCCGTGCGTGCCGAACAGGGGCGGGCATTTGAAGAGCAGGCAATTGCCGGGCTGGAGAAGCAGGGTATAGCGCTGTATCGCATTCCGGAGCATGACCCGGCAGGTCGGCGGCTCTCGTTGACGGAGCGTCAGGAGCGCACTGCCGCATTCCTGACGCAGTTGGTGCAGGAGGCGGTGGCGCAACGGCCTTCGAGAGGTGAGGAGCCGGTGCTGCTGGGCGTCCTGGTACAGCCAGTGCTGATGCTCCCGGCGTTTGTGGATGGGGCGTTATCGCTCGATGGCGTTGGCATTCCGGATCTGATCGAAGTCAGGAGCGTCGGCAACGGAGTCGAGTTAACGATCGCAGACATCAAGGATAGCGCGGCGCCGCGCTATAGCCAGAAATGGCAGGTGGCATTCTACGCGGCGCTGTTGCAGACATGGCTGCGCGGCTACGCTTTTGCCTTGCCAGTGCAGGGAGCCGCGCATGGGGTCTTATGCACTCGGCCCGAGGCGCCAGACGCCGAGCCGGTGCGGCATGCTTTTGCGCTGTCACCCTACGCGGAGACGTTTCCCTTGCTGCAACGCCGTATCAACACCCTGCTCACCATACCCGTCGCGGATGCGCCCTGGCGGCTCCAAGCGCACTGTGCGTCGTGCGCCTATATCGATACCTGCTATCGCCAAGCACTGTCCACGCATGACGTTATGCTCCTGCCACACCTGACCTCAGGCGAATACTTGAAACTGCGGCACGCCGGGCTCCACACCCTGTCCCAGGCCGCCCAATGGGCTGAGACCGAGACGGCGGCTGACCAGGCGCCCACAAGTATGAGTACCCAACAGGCGGCGCATCTACGCGCCCGGATTCGCGCCCTGGACAGCAATCGTGTGGAACGACTGGCTGAGCACACGTCACTCTTTCCCGCCAATATTTCAACCGTGATCTTCGTCCGTCTGTTGCGCGATCCGCGCAGTGGGCGGCCACGGGCGTGGGGGCTGCAACGTCTGACGGATGCAGCGGAGCCTGAGCCGGCGCGATACTGGATTGCGGCTACCGAGGCAGGTGCAGCAGCATGTCAGGAGGCGTTTTACGCCCAACTCCATCAGTGGTGGCAGGCGGCTATCACCGCGGGGCGAGGCCCCCATCTCATCACCTTCGGCGCCACCGATGTACGCCTGCTGCGCGAGGCGCTGCAGGACGCCTCCGCTCCCGCAGCTGGCGATTTGCTGATGCCAGGCGACCAACCGAACTTTACGGATTTACGGCAACTTTTCGTCCGCCACTTCGCCATGCCCACGCCTTTGCGTTATACCCTAGCGACGCTTGCGCAGGTGTGGGAACTGACGCCTGCTCTTACGCCGCCCCCGTCTCTGCTCCAGGACGAGAGCGAAGAGGCGGAGGAGATTTTATTACACAGGAGTCTCAATACGGAACATGTGGATGCGCTTCACACCCATCTCCAAGCCCACCTGACGTTGCAACGACAGCTGTGGCACATTGGCGTTTCGCATGTGCAGAGTGACTGGCATCGGCACGCCTGGGATACGCCCCTTTTGGATGCCGATCAGACGCTGGAACATGCGTGTGTGGCATTCCTCGAAGGCCAACAGGAGTGGAGAGAACGGGATATTCTGGCGGTGCAACAACTGCCATTGGCCGAACGCGTCGCGCGCTACCGCGCTCTGGGGCCACTGGTCTTCGAAGAAACGTCACTCGATCACGAAGGACGTTTTCTGGCGCATTTTCGCCTACCGGATACAGGGGAGCCGGCGCGTTTTCGCGCCGGAGATTTTCTCAAGCTCAACGCGGTTGGCAGCCCGGACCTGCAAGGCGGCTCGGGCGTCATTCTGGCCCAGTACGAGCCCCATACCCAGCGCCTGGCGGTGATGCCGCGCCGTGGACGGCTGGCTTTGAGCCCCCGCCTGCGCTATGTCCTGGATGAAGACCTCGAGGACTGGACGACGCCCAGAGTCATCCATGCCGTCCACCAGGGTTTATCTCCCGGTAAACATCCACCTATTACCGCCCTGGTGCAAGGCTCGTTACCGGTGCGGCACGCTGCGACAGGACTGGCGTGGGCCGAACGTTGGCTTGCACAGGTCGACCTCAATGCGCGTCAGCGCCAGGCGCTGCTGTTGCCGTTTCGCAGCCGTCTGGGGCTCATCGAAGGACCGCCAGGCACCGGCAAAACGCACGTACTGGCCTGGATGCTCATCGCCTTGATTCTCGAGGCTTCACACGCCGGACGGCCATTGCGTCTGGTGGTGAGCGCGCTCACCCATCAGGCAATTGATAATGTCTTACTGAAGGTGCAGCAGCTCCTACTCCAGGACGCCGCTGGACACAGCTTCCCGGGGCGTTGTCTCAAATGGGGACGCCGCCTGTCGCTTGACGACGATGCGGATGACGCGTCGCTACTGACCTATGTGGAAAGCGCTGAGGAGGTTCGGCACATCCCGCATCTCATCCTCGGAGCCACGGGGTTTGGCCTCTATCAGCTTTTTGACAGCCGTTCCGGCCAGTTCCCGGCTTTTTTCGATTGGGTGATTGTTGATGAAGCCTCACAAATGCTCCTGCCCCAAGCGCTGCTCAGCCTGATCTACGGCAAAGGCCACTACATCTTCTGTGGCGATGTCCAGCAATTGCCTCCAGTCATACGCGGGCCGCAATCCCCGGACGGCGAAGCAGTGCCGGAACGTTCCATTTTGGCACATCTGCTGGAGACGTACGACCCTAGGGTGCGTGTGCGTCTAAACGAGACCTATCGCCTCAACCGCGAACTCTGCGCTGTGCCCAGCCGGCTGTGGTATCAGGGGGATCTGCGGCCGGACGCAGGCAATGCCGCAGCGCGTTACACCGCGCCCGCCATAGCGCATCCTGATCGTATCGATGCGATTCTCGATCCCCAGCGGCCCACCACGCTAGTGCTGGCCGATCATACCGTGGATCATCAGCAGTCTGCCGCGGAAGTTGAAATTGTTGCGGCGTTGGCGGCTCGCCTGCTGCTCGAGTACGGTCTGGAGGCGGCTCGCCTTGCCATTCTGGCACCGCATCGGGCGCAGAATAACGCGATTGCCCAATGCCTTGGCGCCCTCCTGTCCGAGCGTCGGAACGGCGAGGCGGTTGCGTTGCCCCTGATTGATACGGTGGAACGTCTCCAGGGCGCCGAGCGGGATATCGTGTTGTTTTCGTTAACGACCTCCGATCCCGATCATCTGGAAAGCCCGTTTCTTAACAGTCCCAACCGCTTCAATGTGGCCATGACACGAGCCCGCCACAAACTTGTCGTGGTGGGGAGCCGCGCCTTTTTTACGCAGACGCCACGGACAGAGGCAGGCTTGCTCGCCCATCAGGGGTTCACGGCATACTACCGTCTCTGCCAGGTGCAGAACGCCCTGTTCGAGTGATGAGGGCGATGCTTGCTCGTATAGCGGTTGTGCCAACGTGCGTGACTATTGCTCATGTGTTTCCGCGTCCTGTCGCGGGTAGACGGAATACAGGTTGCCTACCACAGGAACCTTTTGTACAATCGCCGCTGGCCTTGACACAGAGAGAGATGTACCCGACAGCCAACGAGCAGAACGCGCGGAGTGATCCAAGATCGGGCCAAGTGCGACTGGCGAACGATCGCCGAGAGAGGATTGGAGTCATGAGTATTGAAGTGGTGTGCGGTACGAACTGGGGCGATGAAGGCAAAGGCCGGATGGTCGACTATCTGGCACGCGATGCCGATGTCGTCG
>CAJIAL010000302.1_pt1 | contig 31856 bp, 26 predicted proteins | sample 9199091 | NCBI WGS metagenome assembly CAJIAL01 (sample SAMEA7708270, study PRJEB35096) | sediment metagenome | biome: marine neritic benthic zone biome [ENVO:01000025]; feature: sediment [ENVO:00002007]; material: shallow marine sediment [ENVO:03000034] sea grass bed [ENVO_01000059] ... | reverse complement strand
TGGGTCAAGTGTAACGATCCCTTCCAGGAAGAAAACGAAAAGGTCACACAATTAAAGCGGCGTATTGAGCGTTCGAACTTTAAATATGGCTACTTGCTCTAACCCACAAGGTCCTCGCTGTGTCCCCATCCCGTAAAATTCGTCTCGCTGTGCTCTACGGCGGCCGTTCAGGCGAACATGAGGTGTCAATCGCCTCTGCAACCTCTGTCCTTCAGGCTCTCGATCCTGACAGATACGATCTCATTCCGATTTATCTCACACCGCAAGGACGGTGGTTGCCCAATGTGGAACCGACGCCCTTGTTGCATGGTGCTGCGCCATCCCACAACGCCGTTCTGCTTTCCAGCGATCCGCAACAGCGTGGTTTGCTCTCTTTGGCGGCACGCGGGGGGGCACAGTCGGAAGATATACAGGCGCTTGATGTTGTCTTGCCTTTGTTACACGGCACATACGGTGAGGATGGCACGGTACAGGGGCTGTTAGAGCTCGCGGATATTCCGTATGTCGGTTCCGGAGTTCTGGCGTCTGCTACCAGTATGGATAAAGGGATGATGAAGAGTCTGTTCAAGGACGCGGGATTGCCTATTGTGCCGCATCTCGTGATTCGTCGTCTCGATTGTGAGAATAATCCTGCGGAAATACAGGAACGCATTACGCAGGCGTTGGCATTGCCGGTGTTCGTGAAGCCGGCGAACCTGGGCTCCAGTGTTGGCATCGTCAAGGTCAAGCAAGCTCACGAGTTGCCGGCGGCATTGGATTTTGCCGGGCAGTATGATCGCCGCTTAATTATTGAGCAAGGTCTTGATTGTCGGGAATTTGAATGCAGCGTATTGGGGAATGATACCCCGTGTGCATCCGTCATTGGGGAAATTATTCCGCACCGGGAGTTTTACGATTATCAGGCCAAATACACGGAAGGCTTGAGCGATTTACATATTCCGGCTGAGATCGAGCCTACTCTCGCCGATACAATGCGTCACATGGCACTGGCTGCTTTCCAGGCGGTGGATGCCGCGGGATTAGCGCGTATCGATTTCTTTGTCGAGCGTGCCTCCAAAACCCCGTACGTGAATGAAATTAACACCATGCCTGGCTTTACCTCGGTGAGTATGTACCCCAAACTGTGGGAGGCCAGCGGCGTGAGCTATACCGAGTTGCTCGATCGGCTCATTCATCTGGCCATAGAACGCCATACGGACACACGCCGCCGTCGTACAACCCGCAACGAGTTGCCCCCCGTTACTTCGACCGATTAAGCGCGTTCGCGATATTCCAACTGATTAAAAAAGAAGGGGATTTCCGTCGCGGCAGATTCCGGCGAGTCTGAGCCGTGGATGGAATTCTTTTCGATATCGAGCGCAAAGGCTTTGCGAATGGTGCCCTCTGCGGCTTCCGCAGGGTTTGTCGCGCCCATGAGTGCCCGCAATGTGTCTATGGCATTCTCGCGTTGGAGGGCCATCGGTACAATGGGACCTGATGCCATGTACGTCGTGAGACTCTCGAAGAACGGGCGCTCGCGGTGCACGTGGTAGAAACGCTCGGCATCTTGCTTGGACAGTGAAACCATTTTCATGCCGAGGATGACAAATCCCTCTGCCTCAAGGCGCGTGAGAATTTGTCCTGTCAGGTTCCGCTGTACTGCATCCGGTTTGATAATTGTCAACGTCTGTTCCATCGTCACTCCTTATGTTGTGTGTTCCAGGACTTGTGCCATCGTCTCACCAATAACCGCCGGCGTTTGGGCCACGGTAATACCGTGTTGCTCCATGACGGCCATTTTGTAAGCGGCTGTCCCCTCCCCTCCGGCAATAATAGCTCCAGCGTGGCCCATGCGCCGCCCAGGCGGCGCCGTTTGGCCGGCGACAAAACCGACAACAGGTTTGGTCATAGAGTCTGCAACATACTGTGCGGCATCCTCCTCCGCTGAGCCTCCGATTTCACCGATCAGGATAACGGCATTGGTAGCTGGGTCGGCTTCGAACATTTGCAGGCAGTCGACAAAATTGAGACCGCCAATCGGGTCGCCGCCGATACCTACGCAGGTTGACTGTCCGATACCACGTGCCGTCAGTTGGCTCACGGTTTCGTAGGTGAGCGTGCCGCTGCGCGATACCACACCGACACGTCCCGGGAGATGGATGTGTCCTGGCATGATGCCGACTTTGGCTTTACCTGGCGAAATCATCCCCGGGCAATTTGGGCCTAAGAGGCGAACGTTCTTTCCCACCATATACTGTCGCACCGTGATCATATCAAGTACCGGGACACCATCGGTAATACACACAACGAGTGCAATACCGGCATCGATCGCTTCGAGCATCGCATCTGTGGCATAAGGCGCCGGGACAAAGATGATTGTGGTGTTTGCCTCAGTTGCCGCTACCGCTTGCGCTACAGTATCGAACAGCGGTTGCCCGAGAGCTGTACCGCCGCCTCGACCAGGTGTCACCCCGCCGACAAAGCAGGTGCCGTATGCGATCGCTTGTTCAGCATGGAAAGTCCCTTCACGGCCCATACCTTGCACGATCAAGCGAGTGTGTTCGTCGACGAGAATACTCATGCGCTCTGCTCCTATCCTTGCAAGGCTTGCATGACTTTATCCGCCGTATCCGCCATGCCCTCGGCGAGGAGGAAGTGAAAGTCGGATTCTGCAAGCAAGCGCTGACCTTCTGCGACATTCGTGCCTTCCATACGCACGACAATTGGAAGTTGCACTTGGACGGCCTCGACGGCTTGTAGCAAGCCTTGGGCAAAAATATCGCAGCGCAAAATCCCGCCAAAAACGTTGATTAACACGACTTTGACGTCTTCATCGGACATGAGAATACGAAACGCGTTTTCGACCATGGTAGCATCGGCTGCTCCACTGACGTCGAGGAAGTTGGCTGGTGCAGCTCCTGCAAACTTTACGATGTCCATGGTCGCCATCGCCAAACCTGCACCATTCACGATGCAGCCGACATTCCCGGTCAGTTTGATGTAATTCAAGTGATAGTTCGATGCCTCAACTTCCAGCGGTTCTTCTTCGTCGATGTCACGCAAAGCCACAATATCGTCATGGCGAAAAAGCGCGTTATCATCGAATTGCATTTTGACGTCGAGCGCGAGCGGTGCGTCCTCGGTAGTAATAACGAGCGGATTAATCTCCAACAATGAGCAATCTTTCTCGCGAAAGGCCGTGTAGAGTTGCTGGAGCATAGCAGCGAAAGGCCGTTGCGCCTCGGCGCTGAGCCCAAGTTGCAGGGCCAGACGCCGGGTTTGAAACGGTGCAAGTCCCACAAGCACGTCAATATGCTCTCGAAAGATATTTTCCGGTGTCGTGGCGGCAACTTCTTCAATATCCATGCCCCCGGCGGGGCTGAGCATGAGGAGTGGTTTGAGTACTTTGCGATCGATGAGAAAGCTGCAATACAACTCCCGGGCGATCGCGCAGCCTTCTTCCACCAAGATCCGATGGACTTGGTGGCCCTCGGGGCCAGTCTGCGGCGTTACCAAATGCTGCCCAAGAAGTTGCGCGGCATAAGCTTCGACGTCATCCAGACTGGTTGCCCGCTTAATACCACCACCTTTCCCGCGTCCGCCGGCATGTATTTGTGCTTTCACAATCCACAGCGAGCCTCCAAGAGCTTCCGCTGCCTGACGTGCTTCCTGAGGCGTCGTGGCAAGCTCTCCCCGAGGCACAGGTACGCCATAGTCTCGTAGGATCGCTTTGCCTTGATACTCGTGAATATTCATGCGTGATCCTCTCTTTAGAAGTCACCTCAGGGACGAGGCATCGCCTAGCCGCTCATGAGCAGGTATAATAGTACGCTCATGAGCTTCCGTGCTCTCCTCTATGCAAAGGGCCGAATGCATGCCGACGAAGATGTCACGGTATCGAAAACAATATGGACAAGTATTTCTCCGCGATCCGCTTGTTGTTGAACAGATTATGCACAGTGCCCATCTCACGCCGCAGGACGTGGTTCTTGAGATCGGACCTGGTCGTGGTGCGTTGACCTCAGCCATCGCGAGTCAAGCTGCGATGGTTTATGCTCTTGAGATCGATACGCAGTACGTCGATCTTTTGCAGCAACGTTTCGCGGTCGCTTCACACGTGCACATTATTCAGGCCGATGCTCGCCGGTACGATTATACGCAGCTTCCCGCCGGACTCGTTGTCCTTGCAAACTTACCCTACAGCAGTGGCACACATATTCTCCGCCGGCTTTTTGCCTTTCGTACGCGCCTGTCACGCTTAGTCATTATGTTACAAAAAGAAGTTGCCGCCCGTATCGTGGCGGTACCTGGGAGTCGTGCCTATGGAGGCCTGTCTGTTTTCTTCCAGTATTACGCTGCTGCAAGACGGTGTTTTGATGTGTCCCCACAGGCCTTCACTCCACCGCCGGCAGTGGAGTCGACTGTGATAGCGCTTGAACCTTACAGCACACTTCCCTGGGTAAGCAGCGATGAGGACTTTTTTTTCCGACTGGTCAAAAGCGCGTTCATGCACCGCCGCAAGACGTTACGGAAAAACGTGCTCGCCACCCCTTTCTTGTACCTCACCAAGGACGATCTTGTCGAGACGTTTGAGGCTATGGAACTGGGACGTGATGTGCGGCCCCAAGAATTGTCCGTCGAACAGTTTGTGCAATTGGCCGAACACTTACAGCGCTTTCTCCGACGAGAGGACACGCCCAGACGGTCCGAGGCCTAAAAGCTTTCCCAGACGGTCCCAACGAATGTGACTGATCAGTCGTGCCTGACGGTTCCAAGACCAATAGATAAAAAAGGCTTTGCCCTTCACACGATCACGCTTCACAAAGCCCCAGTAGCGGCTGTCTTTGCTGTTATCCCGGTTATCGCCCAGCGTGAAGTAATAATCGTCGTCCACCTTTCTGGGGCCAGTGGGCTTCTCCAATGTCGTCCCTGCTGGAAACAGCCAGCCGTAAAAGACCTCAAATCCTGTCATCCGCTGCCCGAACTCGTGGGGAGAAAAACTGCCTGACGGGATGGGGATGGGTTTGTCGTTCAGGTAGAGGCGTCTATCGGCACGTATCTCGACGATATCGCCTTTTTTCGGGACAATCACAGGCCCAAAGCGCTGCTCATGGCCGTGTGAGAATTGTCGCGCGTACGGCTCATCCAACTGTTTATCATTGACATAGACCTGCTTCTGGCGAATCTCGACACGGTCACCCGGAAGTGCCACCACCCGCTTGATGAAGTCGCGATTGTCTTCCCATGGGTATTTGAAGACAATAACGTCAAAGAGTTGTGGATTTGTGAAATGATAGAGAAATTTGTTGACGAGGATATGGTCACCTATCAAGAGGGTTTGCTTCATCGAGCCGGAGGGAATTTTAAACGCCTGGACAACAAATTGGCGCATCACCAAGGCCAGAATAATCGCAATCAAAATGGATTCTGCATACTCACGAAACGCGGATTTTTCTTTCCGCTGCCTCATTCTCTCATCTTTCTATCGCAGGAGAAACGCGCTTGTCATTGCTACGCCATGCCTCTATTTTCCGCTCTCTGCACGCTCAGTGACGTAGCGCACATACAATGATACAAGCGATGTAGGGAAAAACTGAGCAGGATGGTCGGCATGCTTTCTAGAGATACAGGGGACAATAGTAGACGATTCGCACGAGAATTTCCATGCTGTTGTGTCTGACTCAGAAGTGGCCGTCTCGTGGGACGCCAAGCGGATGCCCCTGTCTCTCACGCCCGCAGGGCCTGCAGGGCTCGGACCTCTCCGGCTGGGAGGCGGTTGACACGCCCAAGCGTCTTGGCTATATAAAAGATTTGTGCGACCCTTTCCACGGTTTCCATGGTATTGAAGGCTGTCTGTAGGGACCGGCCGACGGCGACGCTCCCGTGATTGGCGAGCATGACCGCCTCAGCCTGTCGTATGGTGTGTCCGACTGTTTCGGCAAATTCCCACGTGGTCGGCATCTTATAGGGGAGTGTCGGCACCTCGCCTAGGACAACAACCGCCTCAGGTAACAGCGCGGTTTCTACATCATAGCCGGCAACGGTCAATGCGGTGGCGATGGGGGGATGCGCATGAACAATGGCCTGCACGTCAGGGCGGCAGCGATAGATCATGAGATGCATCGGCGTTTCGCTCGACGGCTGTCCAGAGCCCAAACACACTTGTCCGCTTGTTTCAAGAAGCAAGAGGTCTTCAGGACGAAGGAAGCCTTTGTGAGCCCCTGAGGGCGTAATCCAAAGGCGATTGTTTGCTGCGCGTGCACTCACATTGCCTTCTGTCCCGGCGATGAATCCCCGTTGGTATAAATGCTGGCAAATGGTTACGATGTCCTGGCGAACCGTATCCAGGGGAGAGGGCATACTGTTGCTCCTGTCAGTCCTCTGAAGTGTCCCACAGTGTTCGTTACACGGATTCTGGGGCGAGCGCCTGTACCGCAGGCATTCGTAATGTTCCACATAACTCTGCCACTGTTGCAAGGCGTTTACGCCGCAGATACCGCTGCATCTCTGTAAGAATCATACGACAAGCCCGAGGATTGGCAAAGCTGGCTGTGCCGATCTGACACGCCGTGGCGCCGGCCACAAGGAATTCCAAGGCATCCTCGCCAGTCGTGATACCGCCGACGCCAATAACTGGAATACCCACCGCTTGCGCAACTTGCCACACCATACGAAGCGCTACCGGTTTAATCGCCGGACCAGAAAGCCCCCCGGTACCCAACGGTAAGCGGGGTGTGCGTGTTTCCAGATCAATAGCCATGCCGAGTAATGTATTGATCAGTGATATCGCGTCTGCTCCCGCCTCTTCTGCGGCTCGCGCAATGGTTGTAATGTCCGTTACGTTTGGGCTGAGCTTGACGATGAGTGGCAGAGAAGTCACTTTGCGTACGCGCTCAACAACCTCAAACGTCAATTGTGGATCGCTACTAAACAAGAGGCCGCCGTGTTGCACGTTTGGACACGAGATATTGGCTTCCAATGCGGCGATACCTTCACCAGCACTCGCCCGCTCGGCCACGGCAGCATATTCCGCAGGGGTATCACCGAAAAAATTAACCACAATGTGGGTTTGAAAGTGACGCAGGCGCGGTAATTTGTCCCGGAGAAACGCTTCGATGCCGATATTGTGCAAGCCAACGGAGTTCAGCATACCGCAAGACGTTTCGACCAGCCGCGGCCCAGGATTGCCCGGCCATGGGTGTAACGAGAGGCCCTTCATGACCACTGCGCCCAGGCTGTTGAGATCGACGAAGGGATGCAGTTCTTCGCCGTAGCCGCAGGTGCCCGAAGCCATCATAATCGGATTACGGAAACGGAGCCCGGCAAGCTGCACACCCATCTCCGGCTCGTGGCGCCCGTTGTTTGGCATGATTATACTCTTTTTTCTCAACGGTGAAGACGCTGATGATATTCCTGCAGCGAGCACACCTCGGGGGCACTCGCATGCAACGAGCGAATCCCCTGGACCGCCGCAAAGGCGCCGGGTATGGTGGTGCAGTATGGAATATGCAGCGTCACGGCCGTGCGGCGAATGGCATAAGAATCGGCCAACGAATGTTTGCCGATTGGGGTATTGATGACCAAGTCTATTGCCCCATTCGTCATCAAATCAACGATATGTGGCCGCCCCTCTTGCACCTTGTTCACCCGCTCGACATCAACACCGGCCTGGGTGATTTCTGTTGCAGTGCCATGTGTCGCAAAGAGGTGGAAGCCTAACTTGCTCAGTTCTTGAGCTAAACGTACCGCAGCAGGTTTATCTCCATCCCGTACGCTCAAAAACGCACTCCCTGAGGGTGGCAGCGAACTGTCTACGCTCATTTGTGACTTGGCGAACGCGCGGCCGAAAGAAGTGTCGAGGCCCATGACTTCGCCGGTAGATTTCATTTCCGGGCCCAGCACGGTGTCCACACCCGGGAATTTGATGAACGGAAACACCGCTTCTTTCACCGCCCGGTAGGGTACGTCAATTTCTGTGGTGAAGTCCAGGTCACGTAAGGTTTGGCCTGCCATAACCCGCGACGCGAGTTTTGCCAGGGGAACACCGATGACTTTGCTGACAAACGGAATGGTACGGGAGGCACGCGGATTGACCTCCAGCACGTAGACGATGCCGCGTTGTACGGCAAACTGGATGTTCAACAAGCCGATAACACCCAACTCTAGCGCTAACGCACGGGTCTGGATTTTCAGGGTCGTGAGGATGTCTTCAGGGAGTGAGTACGGTGGTAATGAGCAGGCACTATCACCGGAATGGACACCCGCTTCCTCGATGTGCTCCATAATGCCACCGATGACCACATCCGTGCCGTCGCAGATGGCGTCGATGTCCACTTCTATAGCGTCTTCCAGAAATTTGTCGATCAAGATCGGCAAATCGGGTGAGACATCAACAGCTTGTCGCATATACGACGCCAGGCTGTCGTCGTCGTACACGATGTCCATAGCGCGTCCGCCGAGGACATACGAAGGACGTACCACGACCGGATAGCTCACGCGCTTGGCCACAGCAAGGGCTCCATCGAGTGACGTAGCTATGCCGTTGGGAGGTTGTTTGAGGTGCAGCTGTTCCAAGAGTTGTTGAAAACGCTCGCGGTCTTCGGCACGGTCGATACTGTCAGGGGATGTCCCGAGAATCCGTACACCTGCACGTGCCAGAGGCACAGCGAGGTTGAGTGGCGTCTGCCCGCCGAATTGCACGATTGTGCCGTCGGGCTTTTCCACCTCGATGATATTCATAACGTCTTCAAACGTGAGCGGTTCGAAGTAGAGACGGTCTGACGTGTCATAGTCGGTGCTTACCGTTTCCGGATTACAATTGACCATGATCGTTTGATACCCGTCTTCCTTGAGGGCAAAGGCCGCATGGACGCAACAGTAATCGAATTCGATACCTTGTCCTATGCGGTTTGGCCCACCACCGAGAATCATGATTTTTTTGACGCCCTGGGGATTGGCTTCGCACTCGCGCTCGTACGTTGAATACAGATATGGGGTATGGGCGACAAATTCTGCTCCGCATGTGTCGACCATCTTGAAACGTGCGGTAATATCGTGTTGCAAGCGTAAGGCACGAATTTTCTGCGTCGTTTCTGCGAGTGGGCCGTGTTGTGGGCCCAAAAGTGTGGCAAGGCGTGCATCGGCAAAGCCGTACTGTTTTGCTTGTGGCAAGATCGTGTGCGCAAAGACGGGGTCGTCGAGCTGCCCATGCGCGCCATAGTGCCGAATCTCGTCCTCGTAGGCCACTATCTGCTGAATACTCGCCAGAAACCAGGGATCGATGTGGGTTAACTCGGCGATCGTGTCCACCGTCATGCCGCGCCGCAAGGCTTCGGCGACATACCACAACCGTTCGGCTTTCGGCGTCTGGAGATGTTGGCGGAGTACAATCTCAGCGTCCGACTCTTCCGGGGCAGGTAGTGCAGGGGTTTCGAACCCTTGATGCCCTGTTTCCAGCGAGCGCATGGCTTTGTGGAGAGATTCCTTGAACGTCCGACCGATTGACATGGCTTCGCCAACCGATTTCATTTGGGTTGTCAGTGTCGCATTCGCCTGGGGGAACTTCTCGAAAGCGAAGCGTGGCATTTTGACCACACAGTAGTCGATTGTCGGCTCAAATGAGGCGGGCGTTTCACGGGTGATGTCGTTGGGAATTTCGTCGAGTGTGTACCCTACAGCGAGCTTTGCGGCAATTTTGGCAATGGGGAATCCTGTGGCTTTCGAAGCCAAGGCCGAGCTGCGTGAGACGCGTGGATTCATCTCGATGACGACAAAGTCGCCGTTCTGCGGATGGATGGCGAATTGGATATTCGACCCACCGGTCTCAACCCCGATAGACCGAATGATACGGACCGAGGCGTCTCGTAAACGCTGGTACTCTTTGTCGCTCAAGGTTTGCGCCGGAGCGACGGTGATACTGTCTCCGGTGTGCACTCCCATCGCATCGACATTTTCGATTGAGCAGATAATGACCACATTATCTGCCAGATCGCGCATGACTTCGAGCTCGTATTCTTTCCACCCGAGCACGGATTCTTCGAGCAATACTTGACGACTCGGACTCGCGGCTAGGCCCCACGAGACGAACTCTTCGAATTCTTGAATATTGTAGGCGATATTGCCGCCCATGCCGCCGAGTGTAAACGAGGGCCGGATGATCAGCGGTAAACCGATGGTGCCCAAAACCTGCCGAGCCTCGTCGAGATTTGACACAACCCCGCTGCGCGGCACGGTAAGGCCAATGTCTTGCATAACGCGCTTGAAGAGGTCACGGTCCTCGGCCTTTTTGATGGCATCGAGTTTAGCGCCAATAAGCTCGACCCCGTAGTGTTCGAGGACGCCGTTTTCGGCCAGCGTGACGGCAAGATTCAATGCCGTTTGCCCGCCCATGGTCGGCAGGAGGGCCTGCGGTCGCTCGCGCTGAATGATTTTTTCGAGAATTTCCGGAGTCAGTGGTTCGATATAGGTCCGATCCGCCAGATCGGGATCGGTCATGATAGTAGCCGGATTGCTATTGACCAGAACGACAGTATAGCCCTCTTCTTTCAAAGCCTTACATGCTTGTGCACCAGAGTAGTCGAATTCACATGCTTGGCCGATCACGATAGGCCCAGAACCAATAAGCAGAATTTTCTCGATGTCTTGACGTTTGGGCACCGCTTTCCCCTACTTCTCTACTAACATGCTGGTAATAAACGGTTCGAAGAGGCCTGAAGCATCGTGTGGGCCAGGCGAAGCCTCAGGATGATATTGCACCGAGAACACCGGCAGCTCTCGATGTCGGATACCTTCGATCGTTTCGTCGTTCAGATTCACATGGGTGATGTCCAAGGAGGCTGGCAATGTACGTGGTTCCACAGCAAACCCGTGATTTTCCGCCGTGATCAATACTCGCTCGGTTTGCAGGTCACGAATGGGTTGGTTGCCACCGTGGTGTCCAAATTTGAGCTTGAAGGTTTCGGCTCCACAGGCTAACGCCAGCATTTGATGCCCGAGGCAAATACCCATGACCGGCTTCACGCCGATCAACTGTTTGATTTGTGTGATGGCGTAGGAGACTGCGGCGGGGTCGCCAGGCCCATTGGACAAAAAGATGCCATCCGGTTCGAGCTCAAGGACGGCTTCGGCCGGCAGGGACGCCGGTACCACCGTGACACGACATCCCCAGTCGACGAGACGGCGGAGGATATTGTGTTTGATGCCATAATCGTACGCCACAACACACGGCGAAGGTCCCTCCGGCCGCTCCGGCGTGGTAAACGGTGTACTTGTGCCATCCCAAACATACGGTTCGATGCAGGTGACATCACGCACCAGATCACGACCGTTTAACTCTGGCACTGACCGGGCACGTGCAATCAGCGTTGCGGGATCGGTTTCCAGCGTGGAAATGACCCCTGCTTGTGCCCCGTAATCGCGTACGTGGCGTGTTAAAGCACGCGTATCGATGTTGGCGATACCGACGATGCCAAACTCCTGCATAAAGGCGGGGAGACTTTGCTGTGCCCGCCAATTGCTTACGATCGGGCTACATTCTTTGACGACAAAGCCTTCCACCCAGGGCTGGCGCGATTCAAAATCTTCCGTGTTGACACCGTAGTTGCCGATCAACGGATAGGTCATCGTGACGATTTGGCCGCGATACGACGGATCGGTCAGGATTTCTTGATACCCCATCATACTGGTGTTGAAGACGACCTCCCCTACCGCTTCGCCTGTCGCACCAAAGGATTCACCTTCGAAATATGTTCCATCAGCCAATGCCAATATTGCCCGCATACATCCCTCGCTAACTACTACATCACGGTGCATGAGATTTGTATACCCAACTCCTGGAATATAGTGAGACAGGCGCGTGCACCCTGATGTCTGCGTGCCAATCTCGTGCACTCCAATTTAGATACGTTCGAAGACGACTTCCCCACCGACAATTGTCATCATGGCCGTGCCGCGCAAGCGCCAACCGAGAAAGGGACTGTTCTTGCTTCGTGAGCGTAGAGTTGCTGCTTCGACCACATATTCATGTTCGGAGTTCACAATGGTGACATCCGCAGCACTACCGACCTTCAGCGTGCCGTGTGGCACGCCAAGGAGCTGGGCTGGATGTACCGTGTATTTTGCTATCAGTTGCGGCAGTGACAGCCGTCCTTCGTGGTACAGTTGCCAGGACAGGCCAACGCTTGTTTCCAGTCCGATCATGCCTGGTGGTGCCGCGCTATACTCTTGCTCTTTTTCCGTCACGTTATGGGGGGCATGATCCGAGGCAATCACGTCAATGGTGCCGTCGTGTAAGCCGATTTTGACTGCCTCAACATCGTCGGCGGTGCGCAGAGGCGGATTGACACGTGTGTTGGTGTCATATTGTTGCACGGCTTCGTGCGTGAGGGTGAAGTGATGCGGGCACGCCTCGGCCGTGACCCGCACCCCTTTGTTCTTGGCGCGACGCACAAGATCCACTGCTTCAGCGGTGCTCACGTGTTGGATATGGATATGGGCCCCGGTCAGTTCCGCGAGTTGGAGATCCCGGTAGACCATAATATTTTCCGCCGCTGCAGGAATACCTGGAAGCCCCAAGCCTGTTGAGACGGCACCTTCGTGCATAGCGCCACCGCTTGAGAGTCCCTGATCCTCGCAATGGGATAATACCGGGAGGTCGAGCATACACGCATACTCCATCGCCCGGCGCAACAGCCGAGCATTCATGACCGGCATACCGTCATCGGAGAGGGCAACAACGCCAGCCTTGTGCAGTCCACCAACTTCGGAGAGTTCATGGCCGGCTAATCCCATGGACACGGCGCCGACTGGGTACAAGCGTGTGCCGCATGCCGCCGCGGCACGGCGTAGCATGAGCTCGGTCACTGCTGGGGTGTCGTTGACCGGCTGCGTATTGGCCATGGCGGCGACCGCGGTAAAGCCCCCTGCAGCTGCAGCCGCAAGTCCGGTAGCAATCGTTTCTTTATATTCAAAACCCGGTTCGCGAAGATGGGTATGGATATCGAGAAATCCGGGGGCGACAATGCATCCGTGTGCTTCGATGATGCGGCAAGGCGAGGCTGATTCCTGTGCTAGCACGGGCAAATCCGTGCCCAAGGCAACGATGGTGCCTGCCGCAATATGGACATCGAGATGCCGGTCGATATTTTGGGCCGGATCGATGACCCGCCCTCCCCGAATCAGCAACGCCACCTCAGCTTCCCCCAATGATCAGATACAGCAGCGCCATACGGACGGCGACGCCGTTGGTGACCTGCTGCAAAATGACGGATTCGAGGCCCTCTGCGACTTCCGGCGTGATTTCCACGCCACGATTTATCGGGCCAGGATGCATAACGACAATGTCCGACTTGGCGGTGCGGAGCCGCTCTGAAGTGAGACAATACCGCTCGGCGTATTCCTGGAGGGACGGGAAGAGGACTTCGCCGTGCCGTTCACGTTGGATGCGCAACATCATCACGACGTCCGTATCCCGAATGGCTTCATCGAAATCACAGGTGTAATGCACACCCCATTGTTCAAAGCCGATCGGGATCATGGTGCGCGGCGCACAAATGTGCACCTCCATACCAAGGGTGCGCATGGCAAGGATGTTCGACCGCGCTACGCGGCTATTGGTGATATCCCCCACAATGAGCACCCGGTGCCCTGCCAATGAACCTAACCGTTCGCGAATGGTATAGAGATCGAGGAGCGCTTGCGTGGGATGTTCATGGGCGCCGTCTCCGGCGTTAATAACGGGGCTCTTGAGGTAGTTGGCCAGCATCTGCGCTACGCCGGCAGCGCTGTGGCGAACCACCAAGACATCGGCGTGCATTGCGGCGAGATTGTCCGCCGTATCCCGTAGACTTTCACCCTTGGTCACACTACTTGTCGAGGCTGAGATGTTGATGACATCGGCGCTGAGCCGTTTGCCGGCAATCTCGAACGACGTCCGTGTGCGTGTGCTCGGCTCAAAGAATAAGTTAATGACGGTTTTGCCCCGTAACGTCGGGACTTTTTTAATCTCGCGTTCTGATATCTCTTTAAACGAAGTCGTCGTGTCCAGGATGGCATAAATCTCCTCCGTACTCAGGTCGGCCATGCCGAGGAGATCACGGCCACGAAAATCGACGGCTTCTTGCCCGCTGTCTTTGTCTGGTGCCGGTTGCAGCACAGCATCACGTGTTTGCATCGTGATCCTCGAGAATAACGACGGTGTTGTCTCCATCGACTTCTTGCAATAGCACGTTGACTTGTTCATCATGGGCGGTGGGGATGTTTTTTCCCACATAGTCAGCACGTATAGGGAGCTCACGGTGTCCCCGATCAATCAACACGGCGAGCTGGATCGACTGAGGGCGCCCGAAGTCCACCAAGACATCCATCGCGGCGCGAATACTCCGCCCGGTGTAGAGCACGTCGTCGACCAGCACAACGTGTTTCGCATCCAACGAACAAGGGATGTCCGTCGAATGCACCGGCCGGCTTTTGTGGCCTTTTAAGTCATCCCGATAGAGTGTGATGTCCACTGCCCCGATGGGAATGGGGCATTTCTCGATGTCTGCTATATGCTTGCCCAAGCGCAGCGCCAGCGGAACGCCTCGGGTACGAATGCCAAGGAGCACGAGATGTTCAGCACCCTTGTTCCGCTCAAGAATTTCATGGGCAATGCGTTTGAGGGCTCGATCCATCGACGTCGTATCCATCACTCGGGCTTTAACCCGCTTTTCCACGCCGCGGCCTCCTCACTCCTGGTCGAACATGTCTCCACATAAAAAAACCTTCTCGCACTCGTGTGTGCAAGAAGGTATGTCATGACCTGGTCGAAGCAGAAACATCGTACGTTCCCTTGGCAGTCTCGCCGGACTAGCTTAAAGAGAATTTTCAGTACTGTAGCAGAACGCAGAAAGAAGTCAAGCAGAGTGTAACAGGTTCTTGAGAGATGTGCGCGTGTCAGCCTTCGTGTAGGATCGTGACAAATGCTTGTTGCCGCAACGACTCGACCCATTCGACATATTTCTTGTCAAGTTTGGTCTGAGACAGTTCTGATTTTAAGCTATCTTTGACCTCTTCGAAGGGACGGTAAGCGCCTGCTTTCCGTTGTTCCAAGCGAATAATATGCCATCCCACTCGGGTCCGTACCACATTGCTGATGTTTCCGGGTTGGAGTGCGGTAATCGCTTGTTCAAAGCCGGGTAACAATTCACCGGTGCGAAATGTGCCGAGAAGGCCGCCGCGGTCCGCAGAGGGGCCTTCCGAATGTAGTTTGGCAAGTGTCACAAAATCCCCGCCCTGTCGGATAGTCTGTAAGACGGTTTCGGCACGCTGTTTGGCGCGTGCTTCCTCCTCAGATGTGGCATGAGACGGCACCAGGAAGAGGATGTGACTCACGGTCAGTTCACCTGCCACACGATATCGTTCCTTGTGCTGTTCATAGGCTGCACGCAGTTCCGTTTCCATGAGGATTATGCGCGAACGTACCTCGGCATTGACGACCTTGCTCACGAGCAGTCCGTGGCGAATTTGTTCCTGGTACGCCTCCATTGTTAACCCACGACTCTCGAGCATTTGCTGTAATTGTGCGTCGGAAATCTGGTTTTGCTCTTTCAGTTTGTTAACATGGTAGGCGACATCGTTCTCGCTTACCTGTAAATTCAGTTCCTGGGCCCGCGCGAGCTGCAGCCGCTGATCAATGAGTGGCTGCAAGGACTGTTTGAACAGGGCGCGTTGCTTGTCGCGTAACGTCGCGCCAGCATAACGCCGACGCAATTCCGCCATCTCAGGCGCGCTGGCTTCGTCGACTTCACTAATCGTGATGATTTCGCCATTCACCACCGCGGCGATACCATCGAGCAACTCTGCTGCCACGGCTACGCGAGAGGCTGCCGTACCCCAGGAAGCGATGAGACAGAGGCCGAGCAAGGTGGTAGCAATGCGTCCGCGCCGCCATGGCCATGAAAACATCGGTGGAAGAGCTACCATCAGGGGTCGACTCCGTGAGCGCGACGGGGTTACTCGGCTTTTTTGACAATGCCAACGACGACCATCATACCCGGTTTCAACAGACCGTCCGTATTCGGGACGCTGATTTGCACCGGTATGCGTTGCTCGACTTTCGTAAAGGTTCCTGTCGGTGGAAAGAGCGAGAACTCTGAAATTGCCGCGGAGCCGATGACGTCAACTTTCCCTTCAAAGCGCCGATCAGGGTACGCATCCACACGAACGTCCACTGGCCGTCCCTTCACAACATCGCGGATGTAGGACTCTTTGATATTCGCCAAGACCCACACGTCTTGCGGATTACTTAGGACCAAAACCGGTTGGCCACGTTGGATTAATTGCCCTTCTTCAACACGCTGGCGGCTGACAACGCCTGTTATCGGGCTTCGTAACACTGTATCGTTGAGATCATTCTGCGCTCGCTTCGCTTTCGCTTGGGCTTCTTTCAGTTGGGCTTCAAGGATGCGCGTGCGCTCCTGAAGGACCAGGGCTTGGTCTTGCTCACTTTGGGCGAGGCGCAGATCCGCGCGTGCTTTGGCAACTTCCGCTTCCACAGTTTGTACCTTCCGCGCCAGTAGTTTAATGCGTTTACGGGACGCGAGGACATTTTTCCAGCGAGCGCGGAGCTGCGCCACGCGCTCTTGCGCCGTCCGGAGTCGCGCTTGGGCTTGCGCCAACATTTCCTGAGCTTGATCACGATTTTCGACCGAGACAATGCCATCTTTGAATAGGGCTTGCGCCCGCTTCCGATTCGTCTCAGCAATGCGCACTTGCACTTGTCGTTCTTGCACCGCCGACTCAGTTTGCTTGAACGCCGCTTCTGCTTCGTCGATTTGGTTTCCCACCTGTTCTTTTTCTAACGTCAATGCCGTGCGCTCTTCGGCTAAGGCACTTTCCTGCACATTGACTTCCGCCTCTGCATGCGCGATCTGACTCTCGGCGCGTCTCACATGCAAGTCATACGTCCTTTTCGATTCCTGCAGCCGGCGCTCGATCATTTCCGCCCGGGCCTGCGCTTCTTGGAGCCGGAGCTGGTAACTACTATTGTTCAGCTCCAGTAAGGGTTGACCAACTTGTACTTTTTGGCCTTCTGCGACATGCAGCGCACGCACAACACCGGAAACTTCCGGTGCCACGGAGACCATGGTCCCTTTGATACGCGCATCATCAGTGACGACATGTTTCATACTATAGAGCCAATAGTCAATGCCGTAGTACAAACCTATAATTGCGCCGATACCTAACACAATGGCGGGGAGGATAACGCGAAGTTTGCCTTGATAGCGCTCTTTATCTGCCATATGGGATCACCTAAAAGAGAATCATGCTTTTTTTTCAAGAAGTTGTGAAAGCACCTACATGCTAGCACTGGCCTGCAACTGTTTCAAGTGCTTTTTCAGGAGAGCCAGACGACTTTCGGGTGTTTCGCCTGAGAGGGGCAGACGTACGGTGTGTTCCGACTGAAAACGAAAGTCGGGTGCTGTGGTGTGAAGCCATTGCAACAAGGTCGTCGAGTCGATCGGCGTTTGTGGATGAAAGGTCAGCAGCACGGCTTGGCGTTGTTGCTCAATCCGTTCTAGGGCGATTTGGCGTGCCGAGATCTTGCATTCCACGACGGCAAGGAGCCGCTGCAAGGCGTCGGGAAGCGGACCAAAGCGGTCGGCCAGCTCTTGGGAGAGCTTGGTGAGCGCCTCGTGCGTTTCGACGGTTGCTAGTCTGCGGTAGAGATCGAGTCGCTGGGCTTCGTCGTCAACGTAGGTTGGCGGAATGTGTCCCTGCATCTCCAAGCGGAGCTCAGGGTCGACCCGAACGGGCATGGCTTCACCGCGTGTGGTGCGGATAGCTTCGGCCAGCATCTGGCAATAGAGGTCGAAACCCACGCTGGCAATATGGCCTGATTGCTGCGGCCCGAGGAGATTGCCTGCCCCGCGAATTTCCAAGTCGCGGGCGGCGAGCTGGAAGCCGGAGCTTAACTCGCTGAATTCTTCCATGGCTTCGATACGTTTCCGCGCTGTATCCCCTAACAGCAGATCACCGGGGATGAGCAGATAGGCGTATGCTTGCTGTGTGCTTCGCCCGACACGCCCGCGGAGCTGATAGAGTTGGGCCAACCCGAAGCGCTCGGCATGGTGAATAATGATGGTGTTGACCGAGGGGATATCGAGCCCGGACTCGATGATGGTGGTGCAGAGTAACAGGTCGAATTCCCGTCGGAGAAATTGCATCATGATTTTTTCGAGGCCGCGTTCAGGCATTTGCCCGTGGGCGATACCGATGCGGCATTTGGGCACGAGTCGTGTCAACATGGCCTGCAACGCTGGTAGTGTATCAATGCGGTTATGGACGAAAAAGACTTGCCCGCCGCGCTCCAGCTCGTGTCGAATAGCCTGTTGGATGGTGGCGTCGTCAAACGGGGCAACGATGGTTTGAATCGCGGTGCGTCCCTCTGGCGGTGTGTCAATCATGCTATAGTCGCGCAGACCGACCAGGGTCATGTGGAGTGAGCGCGGAATAGGCGTTGCGCTCAGCATGAGCACGTCAACATGGGCGCGTAAATTCTTGATCTTTTCCTTATGGCTCACCCCGAATCGATGTTCCTCATCAATAACCAGCAAGCCGAGGTTTTTGAAGTGGATATCGGCTTGCAGCAGCCGGTGTGTCCCGATGACGATATCTACTGTGCCGTGCTGCAAGCCTGTAAGCACGTGTTGTTGTTCCTTACGGCTTCGAAGGCGGCTCAGCACCCCGATTTCGACAGGGTACGAGTCAAAGCGTTGTTGGAACGTTTCGGCATGCTGGTGTGCCAACACTGTTGTCGGGACCAACACGGCGACTTGTTTGCCGTCGTAAATAGCTTTGAATGCAGCCCGTAATGCCACTTCGGTTTTGCCGTAGCCCACATCGCCACAGACGAGGCGCTCCATGGGACGAGATTGTTCCATATCGGCAATGACGTCTTCGATTGCTTGGAGTTGATCTTCTGTTTCTGCGTAGGCAAAGGCGTTTTCAAATTCTCGATGGAGGGCTGTTTGTGGGGAAAAGCGGTAGCCATCTCTGGTTTGTCTGACGGCATGCACTTGAACCAGTGACTCGGCCATGTCGAGCAAGGAGGCCCGCACGCGCTCTTTCGTGCGGGCCCAGCTGGTACCCCCAAGACGATCCAGCCGGACCTCGTCGCTTTCGCTGCCGCTATATTTTTGCACCACGCTTAAGCGATATGATGGTACATAGAGGGTGGCCCCGTCAGCATACTCTAATTCCATAAATTCACCGCTATTGTGGCCGGTATCGAGGAAGGTCATGCGGCGATAGCGTCCGACACCATAGTCCATATGCACGATCGCATCGCCTGGCTGGAGCGTACCGAAATCAAGCAGCGCTTTGCGGGAACGTCGCGGGCGGGATGGTTCCACTTTTTTCTCACCAAAGACGTCAACGTCGCGCAGGAGAGCCAGGCGGTATTCCGGTATGACAAATCCTTGGCTGATCTCACCCACACTGATCAAGATGGTGCCGGGTTGCAGTGTGGTGTCGTACAGAGAGTCGTGACAGGCGGTGAGAAGACGGCTGCCGAGTTCGTACGTCGCAAGCAACCGCTGCATACGCTCGGCTTCCAGTGACAACCGACACATGATCAGGGTACAGAGACTATCGCGTTGCCATTGCTGCAGTTGGGTTATGAAGCGTTCAATCCCGCCGAAAAACTGCGGAGCTCCACGTGCGTGTATGGATGTCGTGGTGGGTGCGGTGTCGACGGTTTGGTAAGCAGTGAGGGACACATCGATGCGGTCATGGAGTTGTTGAGCGAGTGTGGCGTCAGGTGTCAGGTGCTCGGCCGGGGGTGGGGCAGTCTCCTCACCTGCACGGAGTACTTCCGGCGGGGGAAGTTGGCGCAAGGCGGCGGAAAGTGCCTCGGTATCAACGCCACAGAGCAGGCCCGCAGATGGTAGGTAGTCCAAGGGACTCTGCACCGTATCGCAGAAAAATGTTTCCATGCCCCATGGCCATTCAGCCGGTGCGAGTTCGCGCCAGCGCTCCAGATTGGCAGTGACACGTGCCTCGCTCCACCCATGGGCCAGGAGGTGGGTCTGCAGGGCTGCGAAGCCTTGAGTGTTTTGGTATTGCTGGCGGCTGAGGGGCTGCATCGGGGCAATGACGATACGTGACAATGTGGCAATGGAGGTTTGCGCTTGGACGTCGAATGTCCGAATGGTCTCGATCTCGTCCCCGAAAAACTCCAGACGCCATGGGGCATGTTGTCCGGGAGAGAAGAGATCAAGAATGCCACCACGAACGCTGAATTCCCCAATATTTTCGACGAGGGGGGTGCGGCGGTAACCGCGCTCGACGAGCGCGGCGATGAGTGTGCCTAAGGCGAGGAATGCGCTACTGTGCACCGCCAGCAGGCGTTGACGGAGCTGTGTCGGTGGTACCACACCATAGCGCAAGGACTCGACCGTTGCGACGATGAGTACTGGTTCTGGTTCCAGGAGGCGCCACAGTGGTTCATAGGTATGCACGGCCCGTTGCTGTTGAGAGGTCACTGAGCCAGGCGTAGCTGCAGGGTGGGGATCGTAGGTGCAGACGCAATGTTTTGAGGCGTTGCTATACTGGAGGTCTGCCGGAGGTGCGGAGAAAAATGTACCGAGGTCGCGCGCCAAGAGATCACGTTGGCGCGCGTCGGGGGTCACGATGAACAGCGACGTTTGTTGCTCGACGGCAAGGCGTGCCAGCAGATAACTCTGTGTACCTGCAATGGCGCCTTGCAGCGTGAGCCGTGGTCGTTGGGGCGCCTGGTGTGGGGGTTGAAGAGTCGCGAAAAGCGTCACGCGCGTCCTCGTCAGGAAGCGACACACACCAGGCGGGCGTTACGAAGCGTTACTCGACGGCACCGGCCATCTTGAAAATGGGCAGATACATTGCCACCACAATAAAACCGATGGTTACACCGAGAAACACCATCAGCGCCGGTTCCATCAAGGAGGTTAAGCCCTCCACAGCGGTGTCGACTTCTTCGTCATAGAAGTCTGCGATTTTATCCAGCATCGCATCAAGTGTACCACTACTTTCGCCGACCTCAATCATCTGAACGACCATTGGCGGGAAGATGGATTCTCTTCCGAGTGGCTCAGCCAGTGATTGCCCTTCTTTGACACTGTTGATCGTCGTCAGGACGGCCTCTTCGACAATTTTATTGCCCGCGGTGCGTGCCGTGATATGGAGGCCGTCAATGATGGGTACGCCGCTACTGATTAGGGTGCCGAGTGTCCGAGTGAACTTTGCCACGGCGACTTTCTGGATCAGTGGCCCGAAGACGGGAGCCTTGAGCATGATCGAGTCCACCAGGCGCTTCCCTTTATCGGTGCGATAAAATCGTTTAAACAGGAAAATAGCAATAGCCACCACGGGGATAAAGTACAAGACATAGCGTTTGGTGATATCACTCATGGCCATGATGAGGCGTGTTGGCGCCGGGAGCGTTCCGCCGAAACTATCAAACATCTCAGCGAACACCGGGATGACGAATGTCATCAAAAAAACGATGACGAGTGCGGCAATGCTGACGATTGCTATTGGATAGACCATAGCGCTTTTGACTTTGCCCTTGAGGGCTTGCGCTTTTTCCATATAGGCCGCCAGGCGGCTCAAGATCGTATCAAGAATACCACCGACTTCGCCAGCCTCAACCATATTGGCATAGAAATCGTCAAACACGTTGGGATGTTTGTGCAAAGCTTCCGCGAAGGATTCTCCCGATTCGACATCGGTTTTGACCTTCATAATGATATCGGCAAATTCTTTGTTTTCCGCTTGACGCCCAAGAATATCGAGACACTGGACGAGTGGCAAGCCTGCATCGATCATCGTTGCGAACTGGCGGGTGAAAATGACGATTTCCCTGGGCTTGATCCCGCCGACGCCCGGCAACTTGATTTCAATGTTTTTCGGCTTGGTTTTAATGGACGTCACAAGTACCTGACGTTGCCGGAGGACCGCGACGGCATTGTCACGGTCGCTTGCCTCAACCTCGCCTTTCTGAATTGTTCCCGATCGTGTTTTCCCGGAATATTTAAAGACGGGCATACTTTCTTTTCCTTCCGACAACGTGCCACGACGTTGATAAGTGACGTCGTGCCTTTGACTCTGCTCAACGGGTTTACCGCCTAACTGTCGTCGAATGCGCCATGAGCAACAGGCGCACTTTCCCTGGTTTCACAAGCCGCTTCACATCATCGGAAAACAGAAGAAAAAACTTAAGTAGAACTAAGGCAAGGGACACATACACCGCGGTACGGACGTTTGTCATTGTTCGGCGGGGATAGGAGTAAGTGTCAGGCAAGCTCCCCAAGGCTCATGCTGATACTTACTTGTGAGGCGTCTCGATAAGGGGTTGGAGCAAACGGCGCACCGACTCCACCGGGAATGTGAAACCGGTCCAGAGGCGAAAGGCCTCAGCCCCCTGGCCAATGAGCATGTCGATGCCTGGCACAACTGTTGCGCCACAATGTTGTGCGGTGCGGAGCAGTGTCGTGTATAACGGGCGGTAAACGATATCGTAGACAATCTGTTTGGCGTGAAAACTGGTGTCCGGTAACAGGGGAGTCCCGTCGTCGTGCAGGCCGACAGCGGTGGCGTTGATGACCAACGTGCTTGCGCGAGCAGTCTGGGCAGCCTGAGACAAAGGCGCGAAGCGTATATCTCTTTGGGGGAACTGTGCGTGCAAGGCTTCTACTAACCGCTCGCCGCGTTGCGGGGTGCGGTTCACCACCGTAAGGCTTGGACAGCCTTGGTATAACAAGGCCATGGTGATTGCTCGTGCGGCCCCACCGGCGCCGATAATGCACACGGTCGTGTCAGACCATGATACGTTCCGCGCCTGCAGTGGTTGGAGAAAACCCATGCCGTCGGTGTTATAGCCGATAGTGCGCCCCTCGCGGATATCGACAGTATTCACCGCCCCAACAAACTGGGCTTCCTCGGATATGTCATCCAACATGGCAAGGACGCTTTCTTTATGTGGAATAGTTACGTTGAAACCGTGTATGCCCAGAGCGACCGCACCGGTGACGGCTTGCGCCAAGTGCGCCGGGTCTACTGGGAACGGAACATAGAGGCAATCCAGTCCATGATGCTGAAAGGCATAGGTTTGCATCAACGGGGACAACGAGTGTTCCACAGGATACCCAAAAATGCCGTAAAGCTGTGTCATGCCGGAAATGGCTGGTGGCACCGCATCAGTGTGGACCATAGTCGATTTCCTTCACGCACATGCACGTTGTTGGATTACGGAGGCGTCGAGGCGTCGCGTGCTTTACTAGTTCAGGAGGTCGCGAGTTAAGAGAAAATTCCGCACAACATTATTCTGCGTGGGTGGGAGAGGAATCTTCCGGTCGTTTAACAACAGGGTCGTGCCTTTCGCATTGCCTACCGTGAGGGTGAAGTGTTCCGTAGCTTCCCAGCGTATATTGTTCCCCGTTTCCAGGAGCAATGCCTGGCTGGTTTGCCCATCAATGTTCACGCGGATCCAGGTTTTTTCTATGGCCTGTACTTGGAGGATCAACGGCGGTGGTGTGACCAGGCGAGGCGGGTCTGGACGCGAGGGTGTCGCCGGTAAGGCTGCTGTCGCTAGGGGTTGGGGGGTCGTAGGGCGATCACTAACCGTTTGTGGCTCCTGAGGCTGAGAGGGGGGAGGTGTGAGGGCTGGTGCCGGTGCCGGTAGGATCGGTGGGGCGCTCTGCACCGTTTCCGAGGCTGGAAGGGCTGGTGTCATCGGCACGGTGAGGTGAGAGGGTATTTGCACGTGGGATGTTTGCTCAGAGGTCGTTGGACTCACGGGCATTTCAGTATCGATGTCACGGTTTGAGCGGAATTCGCGCAGCACCAGCAACAGGAAAATCCCGACGACCACTACCACGGCACTCAACCCCGCAAATCCCAGGCGTTTGGCAGGACGGTCCGAATTTGGTAAATGGACCGTAGGGCTGTGCAGCGGTTCTGCCGTGCGGTAGCGTCGCTGATACGTGGTGACGATTGCTTCGGGGTCCAGTGATAAGAACTGGGCATAGGCCCGCAAGAAACCTACGACGAACGGCGACGACGGTAGGTGGTCGTATTCGTCGTCTTCCAATGCTTGGAGGAATTTGATTTGAATCTTGGTGGCCGCAGAAATGTCTTGTAAGGAAACATTTTGCTGCTCACGCTCCTCTCGCAAGTATGCGCCGAGCGAGTCCGAGCTTATCTGCATGCAGCCCTCCTACGACTCAGGGGGTCAGGAGTTTCAGTTGCCTTCGTGAGGCAACGGCTAAATCACTATCGGGGGCCAGAGCAATCACATGCTCAAAAGCGTCCCGTGCTTCATCGTGCCGTCCATGTTCGAGCAGCAATCGTCCAAGATTGGCATAGGCTTCAACATATGACGAACGATACCGTATGGCTTCACGATAGGCGCGGATGGCTTGCTCAGACTTCCGCATGCGATCGTAGACAAGCCCCAAATTGTAATGGGCTTCCGGCAGGGATGGGTCATATTCGAGGGCAATACGTAAATGTTCGGCGGCGCGGTCGAGGTTTGTTTTCTTGAGGTAGGCAAGTCCCAGGATCATATGGGCTAAGGCAGGTTCGTCATATCCTGAGTTCTGCAGCGCGCGTCGGGCGAAGACAATTGCCTCATCTGCACGGTCACGTTGGAGTAACACGGTGCTGTAATTGAGGAAAATAGAAGGGGGAACCTTGTCGGTCTTGAGGGCGGAACGGTACGTGTCTTCGGCCAGCCGGAGCTGCCCTCGGCGCTGATAGATCAGTGCCAGCAGCTCAAGATAGCGTGAGTCCTCGCCTGAGATATTCAGAGCTTTACGAATTTCCTGCTCCGCTGCATCGTTGGAATCGTTCCCAAAATACTTTTGCGCAAGAAGATAGTGATTCTCGGCACGCGGCTGTATTTGCGGCGACTTTGCACACCCACCGAGCCACACTCCCTGCACACACAGGAGAAAGCACCAAGCTATGCTCCACTGACATCGGACACTCCGCATTGCGTGACGTCTCCGTTGATATTTTCCATGGCATATTGCTGTCTGCATAACCCGGCGAATTCCACCATGAGGCAATACTTGTGTATAGCAAAAAGCCTACAGTATGTCAATGACTTGGAGACGCTTCGCACCGTGTACAAGCGGGCCAATCATAGGCAAGAGCAGTCTGTTATCGGACCGGTTCGTCACTGAGCGCTGCGGCGAAAAGGGTCGTATTCCAGCCGCCGTTGATATGCTGGAGCATATCCTCCACGCGGTACCTCGATGCGCCGTGCCAGTGTTGCTGCAACCATTCTCCGCAGTCAGGGTTGCGATACCAATCTGAAGCAAAGTGCTCACACAGGACGTCGAAGAGCGCATGGGCAAAGCTCCAGCCGCGCCACAAGGCGAGGCTCGTATATTGCCAGTCCCAGTCGACCAGATAATAGGAGGGGAGATAGTCTACAAGACAGGCTTCCATCATAATATCGCGATACGCTTCAGCGGTGCCGGCCAATGAGTCACTGGTATACACGTGCCGGGCGTACAAAAAGCGTCCAAGCTGCCGCCGCAAACGGTACAGGCGATGCAGCCGCTGCCACGGGGCATAATCCCCATCCACGGTGAGGCGCGCATACTGTCGTAGCCAGCGGGGATGGGTGATCATGTGTGCCCACAATTGGCCATGACCTATTGCCAATGCTTCGTCAGCGAGCGCGCGATAGACGAGAGGGGGTTCGGCTGACGTGTATGCCCACAGGACACCACGTCCACAGGCCTGGGCAAAGGCTTCGGCGTTGTGGACTCCCCCTGGCTGACAGTAGCTTACGACAATTTCTTCGGGTATCTGCACTGCGGCGGTAAACGGCTGTCCCCAGGTTGCTGCGTGTTCTCGCCACGTGAGGCGTCCATCTGCGCGTGGGTCAATTCCCATATCCGAGAGGCTGGCTTGGAGACTTGGGAGTAGGAAGCCAGGTTGATAATACTGCTGATAGTCAGCGAAGGTAAACAGCGCCAGGATATCGTGGCGCTGCAGCTGGCTACGTGGGATGTGTAACCGGCCATAGGCCGCCCACTGCAAGAGATCGCTATAGGTACTCTGAGTTTCTTGTAACAGTTCGGTGGCGAGGTCTTCCTGAGCAGACAATTCGACACCAGTAATAGTTTCCCACAGTGCATCAAGCGACGCGTAGCCGAGGTCGTGTGAGGCATTGCACAGAGCTTCGTGTTGGGCTTCGAAGAGGTCAGTGAGCGTTGCCAGTTGGGCATCGATTGCCATTTCAATGGCTGCACGGCGATCACGGCGCGACTCGGCGGCTATGACCGCGAAGCTGGTAAACACGGGGATGATTTCGTCGTCGACACGGCAAGTCATAGTGCGCTGGTAGCTTTGCCAGGCCCGCTGGTGAGGCAGCAGCGCATTGCGCAGGTGCATGGTGAGTGCCCACGACCGCAAGAGATGTAACGGGGAACGCTGGGCGGCAGGTGCAGTGTCGAGTACGCTTTGCAACGCGGCGATCTCGGGAGCTGCACAGCTCTCGGCGCACTGTGAGACTGCCTCGGCAATACGTGCTGCACGCGCCTCACCAGGGGGCGTATCAAGCGCAGCGAGGGCCACCTCACGTTGATACGTTGTACACGCCGCTAATAAGCGCTCTGGTTGGCTGTCGGGGCTCATAATCGCACACACCGGTCTCCAGGGATCATTTTAGGCGCGTCCACCTGCAATTGCAGGGATAATGGCGATCTCATCGCCATCTTGCACCCCGGTGTGTTCACCGTCCATGAAACGGATGTCTTCGTCGTTGACGTAGAGGTTAATGAAGCGACGGATTGAGCCACCGTCATCGCATAGCCGCTCACGTACGCCAGGGAAGCTCTGCTCGAGGTGGTCAATAATTTCCTGTACCGTTGTGCCTTCTGCCTGCACTTCGCTTTGGTTTTTCGTGAACTTTTGCAAGGGAGTGGGAATCCGTACAAGGACTGCCATAATACAATTCCTTCTAACCATGTGTGTGTCATACGATTGGAATATCTCGTGACAATGTTGAACTCGCACGACCGTGAGATCGTGCGATAAGGGAAGGTCTCACGGCCCGGCAACGTCTGTGTGGGGGCTCATCTTATAAATCCCGGCGCTGTTTTGCAAGTTGCACATTCCCTGGGATATCGCTGTAAGTACCCGGACAGCATGCATGATCCATCACCTCATCTCGTATGGTGACATCGCTGACGCGGACGCCAGCGATGTCCGATGCCAAACAACGAGTCCGGGGACTTAGGCGATTTCCAGCAAAGAATATACCTCCCCCTGGCTGGTCTGTTGACGCAGCGTCGGCGTTGTCGCTCCTGTGGCATAGCGTTGCGATACGCCTTGCGCTCCGCCCTGACGCTGCGCCACCATCCGGCGCCATGCGGGAGAAGTATTTTCGGCAAGCGCCTTAGAACACATATTGTGGATTCACCAGGATGGCTCCCTCTTGCCGTAATTGCTGGTAGCGGGTGCGCAGGGAGTTCTCAAAAGCCGCCCGCTGCTGTTGCTGTTTGCGCTGGCGTAATTGTCGCAGGTATTCCCGCTTCTCGGTCGCGTACTTTTGCATATCTGCTGCCTGCCGCTCCAGGAGCTGGATCACGGCGTGACGGGTGCCTTCATGCGCGACACCTGCTTCATTGGGCTGTAAGCCGAACGCAATGCGGCTGAACGCTGCGCTCCGCCCGAATTGCGGCACGGCATCGTTCCGTTTGAAGAGTTCCGTTTTGACTACTTGCACTTTTCGCGACGCTGCCAGCGTTGCCAACGTCGCGCCAGTTTGGATTTTCGTGCCCCATTCGTCGGCGGTTTGCCGGGCCAGTTCGGCGCTTTTGCGCTGGCGAAGATCTGCAGTGGCCTGGGCTTTCACCTCGGTAAATGGTGGAATGGTTGAGGGGCGCGTGTCTACTACCTGAAACAGATAGTGTGTCCCATCAGGACCGGTCATCGTGTCAACAGTCTGGTCTTGGAGAGCAAAGGCCTTTGTGAGGAACTCAGGTACGCCTTCCAAGTTCTCGATGCGACCGTTCTGGGCGACAAACGACGTAGTGATGATGGGAAGACTGTGCTGTTCGGCAAGGGCGACGAATTGCCCGGGCTCCTCCTCGAGAAGGATCATCAGGTCATCTACAAACGTCAATGCGGTGTCTTGCACTTTTTGCTGACTCAAGGTGGTGCGAATACTCTCCTGGGCTTCGTCGAGGGTCTTCACCCCGGGCTCGTGTTTGTCTTCAACGCGCAAAATATGGAAGCCAAAATCGGTGCGGACAAGATCACTGACCTGTCCGACGGGAAGGGTAAAAGCGACGTTTTCAAAAGCCGGGACCATCTGGCCGCGCGGAAAGTAGCCCAGATCGCCCCCCTGGCTGGCAGTCGCCTCGTCCTCGGAGTGTTCTGTGGCAAGTGCGGCGAAATCTCCGTCGTCCCGGAGCGCGGCGAGGACGCCTGCGGCCCGCGCGCGAATTTCGGCTTCTTGTGTGGTGTCGGCATGCGATGGAACTTTAAAAAGGATATGACGCACCCGTATTTGTTCCTGGCGGGAAAATTCATCTGTGTGGGTTTCGTAGTAGGCTGCGATGTCCTCTTGCGGAATGTCGCCGGTAAAAGGAAAGCGTTGCGGCGAGACTGTGACGTAGCGGAATTGGCGCTGCTCCGGACGACGATAGATGCCTTTGTGGGCCTCGTAATGCGCCTGTACTTCCTCGTTAGTGACTGTGACATCCGTGCTGAACAGACTGGGGACAAGGGTAACATACTGTACGGCGACTTGTTCGTGTTCACGCTGGTAGGCGGCCTGGGCTTCTGCGTCGGTAACCTGGACACTCGCTTGAATCAAGTCGTACACTTTTTCCAAGAGGATTGCTTGCCGTTGTTCGTTTTCGAATTGGCGTGGGCTGATCGGTGGGACTTGATTCTGTAGGATGGCCCGGTAGCGGGTCGGATCGAAGCGTCCCTCATGCTGAAAGGCGGGAAAGGCGGCAATGTGTTGGTAGAGTTCGTCCTCTGTCACCTGGAGACGTTCTTGCCGTGCCATGTCGAGCAAGATGTGTTGGTGTGCAATGCGTTCCAGCGCCATTTCGCGAAAATTGAATTGCTCGCGTAGATCAATGTCGGTGCGATTGCGGAAAATGTTGCGATACGTCTGATAGAGCATGTTTTGCGCGCGTTGAAATTCTGCCAAACTTACACGGTAGCCGAGAATCGTGGCCACTTCCGAGCGGGTGGGTGCTTGGTCGGAGGATTGTACACCCCACGAGTAAAAGATCGTGACGACAAAAGCCAAAACCACGGCCCAGAGGACGCCTTTGATCAGCCAGCCCTGAGCCTCACGCATCTGCTGCAGCATATGCTTCTCCTGCTTCAACGAAGGGGTACACAATTGGTCGACTATTTCCATTCTAAAAGATGGTGGGGATTTTGCAAATTGCCTTGCGCTCAACAGCGACATTGGCGTTGTAAAAAGTCCCGACAGACGGTATAGTCAGGGCGCTATATAGCTTCTTACCTTCCATCTATTACTTGCCCAGAGTTCCATCAGTTCGCGCAGACAAGGGAGAGACCGATTTGGTGCTGAACTCGCTGTATGGCATGTTCTCCAGAGACCTCGCTATCGATCTTGGCACTGCGAACACGTTGGTCTACGTCGCCGGGAAAGGCATTGTCCTACGTGAACCGTCCGTTGTGGCGGTGCACCGTGATTCGCAGCAAGTGATTGCCGTTGGTAGCGAGGCAAAACGCATGCTAGGGCGTACGCCGGGAACCATTGTTGCTATTCGGCCTCTGCGGGAGGGGGTTATTGCGAATTTCGACATCACTGAGGCGATGCTGAAGTACTTCATTACCAGAGTGCACAACCGGAAAAAGCGGGTGCGACCCCGCGTGATTGTCGGTGTGCCTTCCGGCATTACCCAAGTGGAAAAGCGCGCTGTGCGTGACTCGGCCCAGCTTGCCGGAGCGCGTGAAGTCTACCTGATCGAAGAGCCGATGGCGGCTGCGCTTGGTGTTGGTCTGCAGGTCGAGGAACCCTCGGGAAATATGATCGTCGATATTGGTGGGGGAACCACCGAGGTGGCGGTTATTTCGCTGTCCGGTGTTGTGTATAGCCGCTCCATGCGTGTAGGCGGTGACATCATGGATGAAGCCATCGTGAACTATGTCAAGCGGAAATACAATCTGCTGATTGGCGAGCGAACCGGCGAAATGATCAAAATCGCTATCGCCTCGGCTGTCCCGTTGCCAGAAAAGCTCACTATGGAGGTCAAAGGGCGCGATCTGGTCGCTGGCATTCCGCAAACGTTGGTGTTGAATGATGCGGAGATTCGTGACGCATTAGCGGAGCCAATGAGTCATATCGTGGACACGGTACGGGTGGCCTTGGAACGTACGCCGCCTGAATTAGCCGCAGACATTGTGAGCAAAGGCATTGTCTTGGCGGGCGGGGGGGCTTTGTTACGAGGTTTGGATGTCCTCTTGCGCGAAGAAACTGGCCTGCCTGTCACCGCTGCAGAGGACCCCTTGTCAGCGGTTGTACTGGGGACCGGCCGTCTCCTTGATCAGCTTGACTTGTTGCGGAAAGTCTCCGTCTAAGAACGTGTGTCCTTGCATGGCTGTTCCTCCCTTGGCAACTCCGATACTGCTGCGTGACCTATAGAGCGCACGACCATGCATCCCAGTCGGCACGAACGTACTCTGCAGTCAGTGGTACCTCCTGGTGCCACACCACGAAGTGAGCCTTTCGAACCGAGGCACATGTGCCTATGAAGATTCTTACCGAGCGCTGGAAACCCATTGCGCTTTTTCTCTTCCTCTCGTTACTCGCATTGGTGCTCACGACCGTGAAAACGCGCGTGGCGCCTCAGACATCTTTTTTTGAAGCGATGGTCCTGTCTGTCGTACATCCGCTCCAGGAAGGTGTGTCCGGCGCCTTGCGCGTTGTCCAAAATATTTGGAATGATTATGTTAACCTCATTCAGGTCCGTGGTGAGAATGTGCGGCTTCGCCAACAGGTGACGGAGCTGCAAGGAGCACTGCACCGATACCGTGAAGCCTATTTGCAGCAGCAGCGTTTACGCGAGCTACTGACGTTTCGTACCCTCTCGTTTCCCAACGCTATCCCGGCCGAAGTCGTCGGTATCGATCCAAGTCAATGGTCTGAGGCTATAACCATCAACAAAGGCACAAAGCACGGGGTACAGAAAGATGTGGCGGTGGTCACGCAGCACGGGTTGGTGGGACGCACTATCGAGGTGGGCCCCCATTATGCGACGGTGCTGTTGATTACTGACCGCCGCAGCGCTGTCGATGCCTTGGTGCAACGTACCCGGGCACGTGGCATCGTGGTGGGTAGATCCCGCCGGCTGAGCGAATTGCGCTATGTTGACTTCCAGGAGGATATTCGCGTGGGCGATCCGATTATCTCCTCGGGTTTTGGTGAGGTGTATCCGAAGGGGCTACTCATTGGCACGGTCAGATCTGTCCACCAAAAACCGTATGGACTCTTCCATGATGTCGAAATCCAACCGACGGTCGACTTGGTGAAATTGGAAGAAGTCCTCGTGTTGGTGCCCTAGCCGTGTTCGTGGTGTGGTACATTATTGCCGTTTTTGGTGCGTTTGTGTTGCAGACCAATGCGTTTTTCTTCCGCGTCGGTTCTGGTTTGCGCGTCGATTTTGCCCTCTTTGTCGTCATGTATTGCAGTCTGTTTTGGGGCGGAGCCCGTGCCTTACTCATTGGTTTTCTCACTGGACTCTTCCAAGATGCGCTCTCGAGTGAACTCCTTGGACTCAATGCCTTAAGCAAGATGGCAACGGCCTTTGTGCTCTATAGCCTTGGGCGCAATATGCAGGTCAACAGTGTGA
>CAJIAL010000032.1_pt1 | contig 34140 bp, 38 predicted proteins | sample 9199091 | NCBI WGS metagenome assembly CAJIAL01 (sample SAMEA7708270, study PRJEB35096) | sediment metagenome | biome: marine neritic benthic zone biome [ENVO:01000025]; feature: sediment [ENVO:00002007]; material: shallow marine sediment [ENVO:03000034] sea grass bed [ENVO_01000059] ... | reverse complement strand
GGTTGATCTCAGCCGCTGTACCGACTTCGAGCGCGCCGTACTCGATGCCACTGCGGCCATTCCCTATGGCGAAGTGCGCTCCTACGCCTGGATCGCCACCCGCATCGGCCGTCCCAAGGCCATGCGCGCCGTAGGAAATGCCCTGCACAAAAATCCCGTGCCGATTATTCTTCCGTGCCACCGTGTGGTAAAAAGCGATGGCAGTATGGGGGGCTATGCCTTCGGGACAGCCTGGAAAACACGCTTGTTAAGCCTGGAGCAGCGTACGACGCCTTTCATCGGGTGCAGCTCAACGCGGATCATCTGCTATCGTGGATGCCATCACGAGCAGCGTATCCGCGAAGGCAATCGCATTCACTTCGCCACCATCGACGACGCACACGACAGCGGCTATCGCGCCTGTACGGCCTGCCAGCCGGCGTAAGTACAACACGACACAACGTATACTGGGGAACTCCATCCTATGAACCAGAAACAGATCGCGGCGCAGTTCGTCGCGCATGTGCAAGAACGCTTTGCTAACACGTTCATGGAATTGCTCGGAATGCGCTTAGTGGAGGTCAGTCAGGAGCGGACGATCGGGGAAATGCAATTTACGCCCAAGCTGCAGCAGCTCACAGGGGTCTTCCACGCCGGGGCGCTCATTGCCCTGGCAGACTCGACGGCGACGTTTGCGTGTATGTACTGGCTGCAAGAAGCGCGTAGCGACCAGTCCGACGCGTTTCCGTTCACCATCCAGCTCAGCACCAATTTGCTCCGCAACACCCAGCACGGGACGGTGCGCGCCGAAGCCGTGCCCGTCCATCGTGGCCGCACAACACAGGTGGTCGAAACACGTGTCAGCGATAGCGACGGTCGTCTCCTGCTCGTCGTCACCACCACCCACCTCGTGGTTGCACAGACTTGAGCGGAGTCTCATGCATCGCTGTCCTCGTGACTGGCGTGCACTGTGGGAAGATGCCGCAGCACTTGGCTGCCACGCAAGCGCTGTCCCGGGTCGGGCACCCCATCGCCGGTCGCCTGGAAAAATGTCGTGTTTTTCGCCTCGGCGAGATAATACGCCAAGAACTCGCCAGCAACGCAATAGACCAAAGGCGAAAAAATTTCCGGCACGGCCTGCGGCACCGGGAAGAGGGTATCGACCTGCGTCAGCGAGATCGGTTGGGTATCACGCGCCACAACCGACGTATGACGCCCTACGCCTTTGACATATGGTAACAACTCCAGGGAGCGCTCGGCGCTGGCGCCAGACGGCATCAGCAAACACGTGGGCGTGCGCTCCTGACTATTGAAATACTGGATATGCGCCCACTCTTCCACATCCTGGGCCCAGGCACTAGCGCCGCAACTTTCCACCAGTTTAGCCGCACTAAACAGCGCCGTCGCATAGCTTGGGCCAGAACCGACAAAGACCCAATTGTCCTCCTCACAGAGTACCGTCGCCATCTGTTGCGCCAGGGCGTCCTGAGCCTGAATCGTCTCTTCCAAGCACTCGGCGACATCCCGCAGGCGTTGACGCCACGTTCCGGCGCCAGCGGGGGACAGCACCTGCCGGAGCTCTCCGACGCGAATAGCACTCAAGAGTAACGACAGGAGCTGCACCGTGTACGAACGCACCCCCGGCGAACGCCCCATCGACGGAATCGGCACGGCAATCGCTGCGGCCGCTTCCTGGGCAATCAGACTGTCGCTACGGCCGGTCACGGCAATCGTCTCGGCCCCGGCAGCCTTGGCCAAGGCCACGGCTTCGATCGAGCGCGCCACGGCCCCAGAGTTCGAGATGCCAAACACCACACTATGGTCCGGTAGCGTCGCCGCTTCATACCGAGCAAACAGCATCGCCGGCACCGCTTTCATGGGCAGGCGACATAAACGCGCGAACGCCATTTCGCAGGCAAGACCGGCATAAAAAGAATCCCCACATCCTGCAGTGTAGATCGCCTGCCAGTTCCGGACATCACACTGCGCCAACGCCTGCCGGACATGCTCGTCCGTGCGGTCAAACACGTCCCTGAGCAACGCCGGCTGACTGACGATTTGGTCATACATGGCTCGACGAGCCGTCATAGGAATACTCCAAGCGTCGCAAGGCCTAGCTCATGTCAGGCTTGACAATTACAAGACCCCATATTACATTACCATTGTTAGCACTCTCTCATGACGAGTGCTAATCACACCTTATCTTCCTGCTTCCCATCAGCGTAACCAGGACGCACGACGTTAGACATAACGTGCCGTAAGGAGAGTTTCACATGCCCATTTACGAGTATCGTTGCCTGGACTGCGACCACGAATTCGAGCGCATGCAAAAATTTTCGGACCCACCGGCGGATAGTTGCCCATCGTGCACCGGCACGGTGCAGAAGCTTATCTCGCGCTCGGCATTCCACCTCAAAGGCGACGGGTGGTACGTCACCGATTATGCCCGCAAATCTGGCAGCGACAGCAAGAGCGACGGCAGCGACAGCAAGAGCGACGGCAGCGACAGCAAGAGTACCAGCAGTGCCAATGGGAGTTCGACTGACAGTACGTCGCAAAGCAGCGCCAGCTCAGAGAGCAAAACCAGCTCGGAGAGCAGCACCGCCACCGCGAAAACAAGCAGTAACAGCTCGGCCACAACCGCCAATTCTACAGCGTCCTAAGCTGTGGCGTGTGTTGTGTTGGGAGGCTGCAAGCCCTACGCAGCCTTCCCTCAATCCGGCACACCAAGCTTGCAAACGCCTTACACCTCTTGCCTGGCACGCCGCGAGCGGATATTGACACTGAATAACGGTTTTTCACGCATCGCGAAAATATTCTTGAACTGCTCTTTCGAGAACCCCGACTCATTGCCGGTCTTCCGGCGGTAATGCAGCTCAACTTCCCGCCCGTCTTGCATCATGCCGCGGACAATCAGCTTCTCTTCCACACACTTCACTTCGAAGGCGCGATACTGCACCGCCTCCCCCCGCGCGAGATGCCGAAACATATTTTGTGTCAAAGCCGTATAACGCTTCATGTACTGTTCCTCGTGGTTACGCCTTCCAAAAACTGGGCAAGCATAACACGAGTAACGCGGTAAACTCCAGACGACCAAGAAGCATGCAGGCCGACAGCAACCACTTCGCCGTCGCCGGCAACCACGAATAGTCATCGAACGGACCAATGCGCTCCAATCCAGGCCCAATGTTTCCGAGGGTCGATGCCGCCGCCGTCAGAGCCGTGATAATGTCCACTCCCAGCAATGTCAACGCCAGTGTTGTCAAGGCAAAACTGGCCACATACAGCAGAAAAAACGCCTGCACCGCAATCAGCACATCCGCCGAGACGTTCTGCTGCCCCAAACGCAGCGACGCAACGGCGCGCGGATGGAGCATGCGATAGAGCTGCCAGTACGAATGCTTCATCAGCAAGATGATCCGCGCATGCTTCATCCCGCCCCCGGTCGAGCCGGCGCAGCCGCCAAAGAACATCAACAATACCAGTACAAATTGCCCAAAGACGGGCCACTGCTCAAAATCGGTGCTGGCATACCCCGTCGTGGTCATAATCGCCACCACTTGAAAGAGGGAGTAGCGGATGGCTTGCGGCCATTGCTGGTCCGTCTTCAGCGTCAAAAACAGCGTCAAGATCAACGTACTGACCACGACGACCCCAAAGTAAAAACGCCATTCCGGGTCACGCCAATACACGCGCAGGCGACTCCCCAGGGCCCAAAAGTGCAAACTAAAATTGGTACCTGCCAGTATCATAAACACGATGATAACGCTCTCAATGTAGACGCTGTTATACGCTCCGATACTCCGCGCTTTGGACGAAAATCCGCCAGTCGCCATCGTGGTAAACGTGTGGAGCGTCGCGTCATAAAACGTCATGCCACCGGCCCATAAGAGCAGCAGCTCACACGCCGAGACAATCACATACACGCTCCATAACAGCTTGGCGGTCTGGCCCAGCTTCGGCACCAACCGATCAGGGGTAGGGCCGGGAACCTCGCCGCGATAGAGCTGCAACACCCCGACACCAAAGAGCGGAAAGATGGCCAAGAAGAGCACGATGATACCCATGCCGCCGATCCATTGGATCCAACTGCGCCAAAACAGGATCGCCTGCGGCTGATCATCGATGTGCGTGAAGACCGTAGCCCCTGTCGTCGTGAAACCGGACATCGATTCGAAAAAGGCATCGGTAAACGTCGGGACGGCACCGGAGAGGAGAAACGGGAGACTACCGAAGAGTGTGACCATACACCACAACACCGGTACGGCGACCAGGCCTTCTCGGCGTTCGAGCGAGCTACGCTCATAGGGCAATAAGGTCAAGATGCTGCCAATACCGACGGTTAAACCGCAGGACCACAACATAGCAACAAACGCCTCATCCTGGTAGTACCAGGACACACCAAGCGACAGAAACATGGTGGCGCCAAGGAAAAGTAGAGACAAGCCGAGAAGGTGAATCAGCAGTGTGATGCGCATGCTGTGCTGCTTTAGTAGGAGGGCAGAGCTCAATCAGAGCGCGCACGATGGGCGTTTTGGCGCTAGCGCACGTGCGACGCGGCAGGCACCGAGCGTCTGGCGACTTCACTCATGCTCGCAGCTTTAGTCGGCAAACAGCTGTTCTGCCTGGGCCACCAGCGAAGATAAGGCAAATACAATCACCCGGTCATCTGCCTGAATGACCGTGTCCCCATTCGGGATCACAATCTCCTCGCCTTGGGCAACAGCCCCAATGATGATCCCGTCAGGTTTCTTCACTTTCCGCAGGGGCTTCCCGACAATTTTGGCACGCGGGGACGCCACCACTTCCAAGGTCTCAGCTTCCGTGCTGATTGAGGTAAACACCGACAACACCTGGCCGCGGCGGAGATGCCGCAAAATGACACCGGCGGTGATCAAGCGCGGACTAATCGCCGCGTCGATCCCCAAGGCAGCAACCAACGGCACGAGTTCCGGCCGCTGGATGAGCGTAATAACCTTGTGAGCACCCTGCGTTTTGGCGAGTAAACCGGCAATCAGGTTGGTGCCCTCATCGTCCGTCACCACAATAGCCAGGTCCGTATCGGCGATGCCCTCTTCCTTCAGAACCTTCACATCCGTGGCATCGCCGTGCAACACCAAGGTCCGTGGCAAGCGGTCCGCCAAGCGTTGACAGTTTGGGGGAGATCTCTCCAGGATTTTGACCTGATAATCCGTCTCATCCTGCTCCAACATCTGGGCAACATTGAGACCGACACGCCCCCCTCCAATGAGAAACACCTTGCGGATGGGGCGCGGCGTGATCCCGAGCCAATGGAGATTGTCACGAATGGCCTCGGACTTCCCGACCATGAAGAGGCGATCGTTCGGCTCGACAACGGTCGCGCCCGTCGGAATCAGCGTTTTTTGCTCACGTTGAATGGCCACAATGAGAAAAGGCGGGATGCCACCGGCAAAATGGGAGGCAAATTCACGCAAGCCCTGGTGGGCAATCGGCGCGCCATCATGGACACGAAAACGCAACAACCGCACTCGGCCCTCCAGGAAATACGCCGCTTCTTCAGCATCCGGGGTGCGGATCAAATTACGAACTTCTTCGGCCACAGCCTGACTGGGATTAATGAGCAGATCGATGCCGAGAAACTTGCCGGCGTCAACGAGTGGCGAGTCACGAAAATCGGGATTGTTAATGCGGGCAATACGTTTCGGTACGCCATATTGACGCGCCAACAAACACGCAACTAAATTCACTTCATCCGAACTGGTAACGGCGATGAGCATATCCGCCTGGCTGATGCCCGCGTGTTCCAGCGTCAGGGGGTGGGCTCCATGGCCTTGGTATGCCAGGACATCGAGCTCTTCTTGGAGCTGTTCGATTAATGGCAGCGAGTGATCCACCACCACCACATCGTGTTGTTCTCGCGAAAGCCGGCTGGCAATATGGTAGCCGACCTCTCCTGCCCCGATAATGATAAGGCGCACCGTTTGTTCCTTTACACACAAGCAAACTCGCGACGCAGCAGGTTGTTCGGACGTACCCGCTGTTTCCCCCATCCCTTCTTCAGGCCTATTCCTCTCAAACGACCGCACCCAAGGGACGCGAAGTTTCTGGAAGAGTTGTAGCAACTCTGCAGTCAACGTGTCAAGGAGAACTCCAGGATGCTCCGACCCCGCCATCCAGGCAGCCCAAGTGTTGACAACATACGGAAAAGATCGATAATCAGGACCCAGCATCGCACCCGCGACTGTGCGGGGATCCGTCACAGACTCTTGCCCCCCACATATGGAGAGTTAGCACGCTGAACGAGCCCAGAGATATGCCCCCAAGCTCCCAATCGCACGACACCCTGCCGAACCTGCGTCCAGGGGTGCTGCCGTTACAATGGCTCCACCATGCCACCTGCGAGGGCTGGATTACCTCTGCCGGCCAGGCGCTGGAAGCACACCAATACCAGCCGGCCAGCCTGGATTTGCGTCTGGGACCAGTGGCCTATCGCATCCGCAGCAGTTTCTTACCAGGCCTGGACACCGTTGCCACCAAGCTCGACGCCCTCACCATGTACGAGATTCCGCTAGCACCCTCGGCCATCCTGGAACGTGGACATGCCTATCTGATCCCCTTGCTCGAAACCCTGGCCCTCCCGCCTCAGGTACACGCTAAGGCCAATCCCAAAAGTTCGACCGGGCGCCTCGATATTTTCACCCGCGTGATCACGGACGCACATCAACGCTTCGATGACATACGTCCCGGGTATCACGGTCGCCTGTATCTCGAGGTCTTCTCCCGTTCCTTCACCATCAAGGTGCACCAGGGTTTGTCCTTGAATCAACTGCGGCTGTTTTTCGGCAACGCCGCCTTGGATGATAGGGCACTCAGACGTTTACACGAGGTGGAACCGCTGCTCTATGATGATTATGACCAGCCGTTGCCTCCCGACGCGGTACACGTCGATGGTGGCTTGTTCATGGGCGTGGACACCACTGGACACGAAGGGGCGATAGTCGGCTACAAAGCCAAGAGAAATAGTGACATCATTGACCTCGAACACATTGGCTTTTACGATCCCGCCGCCTTTTGGGAACCACTGTACCGTACGGCAAACCGTCCCCTCATCCTGGAACCGGAGGAGTTTTATATTCTCACGTCAAAAGAAAAAGTCTGTGTGCCGCCCGCCTACGCTGCCGAATTAATGGCCTACGACACCGGCTCCGGCGAATTACGGACGCACTACGCCGGTTTTTTTGATCCCGGCTTCGGCTACGGACAGGGTGCACGGCATGGCACGAAGGCTGTCCTCGAAGTGCGCCCGCATGACGTCCCGTTTCTCGTCGAAGACGGCCAGCTGTTTTGTAAGCTGTGCCTAGAACAAATGGTCGAAACGCCACAGCGCCTCTACGGGGCCGACCTCAATTCGCATTACCAAGCCCAAGCGCTCACCCTCAGCAAACAGTTTTGCCCCTGGCAAATCTAACCAGCTCATGCTGGTCTCGTATGCCTACGAGACCAGCATGAAATCACGCCACACCTTGCCGGACACGAAGGCCTTGCCGACAGCCGGAAGCCGCTTTGACAAGGCCCGACCGCGGCGGTAGAATCAGCCACAGCGTTCCTTCTGTCAGTTCGTTCGTCGTGGCGTGCATACGGCTTTGAGGCAACGTCGCGCCGCTATCGCCAGAGCACTTTTAGTACTATCTGGCCAGGAGATGAAGCCAACAGTATGCGTATTCACGTCAAACTCTTCTCAGTACTACGGGAAAAAGCTGGCACCGACACCGTACTGCTCGACCTCCCCGAGGGGGCGAGTGTGGCCGAAGCCCTGGTAGCACTCCAGCAATGCTGTCCGGCGTTACAACCGCATGTGGAGAACGTGCGTCTCGCCGTCCACATGGACTTTGTCGACCCAACGATCTGCCTCGCTGAGGGCGATGAACTGACCCTCATACCACCGGTCAGTGGAGGGAGCTAATCACAATGTTCACAGTCACCACGGAACCACTCAGTGTGCAACAGCTCAATGATCTGGTGAAACGCTCCTCAGACGGCGCTGTTGTGACCTTCGACGGCATTGTACGCGATAATTTCGACGGACGGGCTGTACGCTACCTCGAATACGAGGCGTACGTGGCAATGGTGGAAAAGAAGATGGCGGAAATCGGCGCAGAGGTTCAACAGAAGTTCGCCGTCGGCGAGATTGCCATGATGCATCGCATCGGACGCTTAGAGATTGGCGAAAGTAGCATCGTCATTGCCGTGGCAGCCCCGCACCGTCACGCCGCCTTCGAAGCCTGTGCCTATGCAATGGATCGTGTCAAAGAAGACGTCCCCGTATGGAAAAAAGAGTTCTTTGCCGATGGTGACGACCATTGGGTGAATCAGAATTGACCGGCCGTGCCTCGCGCTCATGGAGCGCCCGTCGAGGGGGGGGTATCGTCTTGTTCCATCGCGCGGCGTGCTTTGTGGCGTTGATAGGCGAATAACGCCGCGATAGCGAAAAGGAGCAATGCCGGAGGAAAGATCGCCTCCACCACGCGCACGGCTTGCTCCCATTGCAACGCACGGAACAGCATATACATGGCAGGCGTCAACGCAAAACAACAGACCCCAACGATCAAAATGGCAATGACGGCAACGTCCCGCCACGCTGGTCGGGATACTTCCGGAGCCTCAGACGGTTTCATGGATTGCCCTCGACGCATACGACCTCGCTTCCTGCTTGCGCCTATCGTACCACATTCTATACCGCGACGGCGCTCCCGCCGGCACCAGCAACAGTCCAAGGAAGGCCACACCCTATGCTGAGCAAACAGGAGTACCGCCGTGCCCTGGCAACGCGCCACCCCTTCTGGGACATGCTGTCTCCTGCGGTGGTGAAACAGCGCATTGACCAGCTACTTGCCGCCCCCGATTGCGAAGCGTTGGTCCATGCCCTCCCCCCGGTGGAATACGCCGTGCTCTTGAAAGAAGCCCCGGAGATGCGCCCCCAATTACTGCAATTGGGCCAACCACAGCAAATTCGCACCGTGCTAGACCTCGACTGTTGGTACAAAGATACCTTACAAAGCCCACGGGTCTTAGCCTGGCTGGAAGACCTACAGCGCAGCGGTGTGGAGTCCTTCGTCCGCACCGTGCGGGAGCTCGATATCGAATTGCTCCTCGCCTTTTTGCACAACCATATCCGAGTGCAAGGGGCACTGCCATCGGAAGAAGATGCCGAGCCTCAACAATACAACGAAACCCTCACGAATGAACTCTACCGCGTCGAATTCCTGCGACCGGAAGATGCGCTGAATACCCGCATCCAACAGCTGCTACAGTTCACCCGCTTAGCCGACCTCGACTTGTATCACGCCCTCATGCAGGGGGTGATGTGGGAGCAAGACAGCGAACTGCATGAGTGGGCCTATCGTTGGAAAAGCGGGCGCTTACAGGACGAGGGTTTTCTCGATTATTACGATGCGCTCGAAACCTATCACCTCGTCAATCTCGAACAGGTCACTCCAGCCACACTCGCCCCCCTCCAAGCGCCGGGGGTTCCGGAAAGCGCCGAAGAAACCGGCCTGGTCCCGAGTTACGCCTGGAGTCTGACGTCCTCCGGCTCCTTCTTAGATCAAGCATTAACGAGCGATTTCCCGCCCGAAACGCTGGAGCGCCTCTGCTGGGAGATGGTGTATTTGTGTAACCGTGAATTGGTCTATGACCAAGTCGATTACGGAGAAGCCTCAGCCGTGCAGTCCAGCTTACGCCGGGTGCATGCCTACGTCAACGTGGGCCTTGAACATCTGAGCGGCTCTCACGCCACCCAACTCCCCTCGATCCTGGTACGCCATCCGCTCCAATTCATTTATCAGGTCGGATTCACACTGGTGATGCGCTTGTTCCAACGGGCGCACCGCTTGCGTCACCATCTCGCCCATACTATCGGCATTCGCCGGGCGCTTCCCAGCTTGGCGCATTGCGTCTGTGAAGGACTCTTACAGCACTCGCCGCAATTTTTTGAGGGCCTAGCCCAGCCGGAGGCACAGGGCTATCGTGGCTTTCTGCATTTGCAGGATATCGCGCTTGTCGATCCCATATTACAACACCTGGAGACAGATCCGACCTACCGTCTAGATGGTTGATCAACCGCAGGAGACCCCTCGGTCTGTCCTCGTGCGATACTTCGGGCCCTCTGTCCTACCATATGGGGTACCGCGCTGAATCCCCCCGGAAACCACCAGCCCACTAGCAACAAAATACCCCCCGACACTAAGAGCTTGTACCCTCTCAACACCGGGAAAAACTCGAACACCCCGCCCAGCAGCACAGCACTTGTCACAATCCCGGGCAGGTTGCCGAGTCCGCCACACGCCGCGAGCGCCAAAACGAAGAAAGATGCCTCCCACTCAAAATCAAACGGACTAATAAACGCCGCATAATGGGCAAAGAGACTACCAACCAAACCTGCCAACGCCGTACTGAGACTAAACGCCAGCACCACCGCACGTCGAGCAGCCTGCGAGAATGCTGTCGTCTCCTGGCGCAATACCTGGCCATTGCGGGATGACCAAAACCACCGATCCAGTAGCAAGCACCCACCTACCGCCACACAGACGAGTATGAGATAGAGCCCAGGGGACATCGGGCTTCCAAAAACATACGGTGGCTCGAGACGGCCCCATCCAACGGTGTTACCAACCAAGCGTCCGGTACGCAGGAGGCGTGGGACCAGAAAAGCCATACCAAGCGTCATGACGGGAATGTAATAACGATCAGCGCGTAAAGCCGGTAGGCCAAAGAGTAGCCCCAAGCCCCCCATCGCGGCAAAAGTCACCGGACACGCAAGCCAAAACGACCAGCCACAGCGCATTGTCAGCACAGCCGAGGTGTACGCTCCGAGTCCAGCGAACGCTACCTGCCCAAGCGAGAGCTGCCGGGCATATCCGCTCACAATATTCACACTCACAGCTAACACGACCTGTAGACCGACCGCAATACACCCGGCAATAAGGCTCTCCACCCAGACCCTCAACGTTGTACAGGCGGCTGCATGGTCACGCGACGCCTCGCCCATGTCACACTGGCAATAGCTAAGACGACAAGGAATACCGCTTCAGACGGGAGCGGCAGCCGTGTTGCTGGCAAAACGACCCCTTCCGCCAGCGCCAAACCAAAGGCCGCAGCAATAGCCCCGCGGACACTTCCAAGGGTCCCAATGAGAACTACCGCGCATATTTTATAGGTCATACGTATGCCCATCATGGGCTGGACGCCCTGGGACACCCCGCTCAAAACCCCACTCACCCCTGCCAGTATCGCTCCCAATCCGCCCGCGAGAAGATGCCAACGCGACCATGGAGCGTTCTCATCAGCATCTGTACGCCCAAGCAACGCTTGCACCGAGCGTCCCCAACGACTCGTCGTGAGCACAGCCTGCACAAGCATCAGCAGCACGAACGTACTGCCAAAGATCACCCAATGCATCGTGGTCAGCATCAACGGCCCAAGGTGGTACAAGCGGTGACTATCAAACGCCACGACTTTCAAATGATGCGGCCCAATGGCCAGGCGGCACAACTCGGCCAAGCAAACGAGAAACCCCAACCCGCCGAGCAACGTCATGTGCTCCGCTCGGTCTGTGCGAATAGCCCGGACACACCCCTGGAGCATCACGCTCAACCCGATGCAGAACACCACCGCCAAGCCAAGCGCGAGCCACAGAGGTCGATTGGCCCACAGCGTCCACCACGCCACATACCCTCCCACCGCGTATAAACCACCATAGGTCAATACCAAGGCAGGTTGTGCCCCGTACATGCACGTTAAACCAACAGCAAGCAACGCATAGAGACTACCTTGCGCCAACGTTTGGATCACATAATGGGCCATAAAGCAGTACTCCCGAGAGACCGGGGCGGACGCACGTTGCCATCATCCAAGACTGGGTGATTGTGGAGTATCTACCGCAGAGCGTCAACGCACAGCCCGTCCACCGTAGCAGAAGACGCTCTCTCAGACCACGCCCCCATTGCCCTCCTCCCTGTGTCTGCTACAATGCGGTGGGCACCATATACCTGACGACGTGCAAATACTTCGTGCTGTAGGAGTGCTGCAAACAAGCGAGGAAGAGCATGGCAAAAAAACTCAACAGCATGCGCCTACTCGACAGTTACGGGATTGCGTACGAAGTGCTACGTTTTCCCGACACGATCCATTCCGCCCAAGGCGTGGCGGAGCATGTAGACGTGCCAGCAGCACAAGTCTACAAGACCCTCGTACTTATGAATACTCGGCACAAACCCCTCCTGGTTATGGTAGCTGCCGACCAGGAGGTGCGGGTCAAGCGGGTAGGACACGTCTTAGACGACAAGAAACTCCGTATGGCAACGCACAAAGAAGCCGAAAGCGTGACGGGCTTGCGCGTAGGCGGCATCTCGGCCCTGGCACTACAGCACAAGGGCTTTCCGGTCTATATCGACCAGCAAGTCACGCACCTGGACACCATTCTGCTCAGTGCCGGGCAACGCGGTGTCAATCTGCGTCTGCCCGTCAACGACCTCCTCCGCGTCACCGGAGCCACGGTGATCGCAGCCACGGCGCCGCCAGGGCAGTAGTTTACGGCAAGTAGTCGTGGGCCGGGAGATTATTCACCATGGTCAGCGGCAACGGGCGAAACCCCTCGGCATATTCCCGCTGACACCGATGACCATAGAGCGCATTTTGGCGCTGAATGAGGTCGATCCAATAGGCCGGATTTTGGCTGTGGTGCGCAGCAATTGCATGGCACTTGTGCTCCCAGACCGCGCTGATATCCACGTAACACGTCGGCTCGAAGCCACCCCAGCGCCCCAGCGCCCCATAGGTATCACACGACCATACTCGCGGAAAGGCATGGCGGCTTGCCTCGACATCATCCAATCCCAAATGCACGGCATAGCGCAACAGCGCATCCTTCACCAAACGTGTGCAGGCAGCGTGATCAGGATGGGTATCGTCCTGCCAGTGCGTCAACACCACCTGCGGCGGTTGGGCCACCAACCGCGCCGCCAGTCGTTCCGCATCGTCCGGAGAATAGTACTGCACCGCCATATCCGTGAGACCAAAACAGGCAAACGCCGCTCCCAGGCGCTCGGCACCTTGGGCGCCTTCTCGGCCCCGTGGCGAGTCGATGGTGTACGTCAAGCTGTAGATCTCAACGCTGTCACCACGCTGGCGATGCTTGTACAGCGTACCACCAGCCCAGATTTCCGCATCATCGGGATGGGCAAATATCGCCACGATACGAGCCATAATTCTCGCGACTCCTTTCCAGGCATGCCGACCGTACACACCAACGTTGATCTGAGAAACACCTAGGCAATCCCGTTTGGCAATCAGCTTGCAACCCCACCGCGATCACACCCAACAGAACGCCGTCAAAATCCACGTTAACCGTGCCTTGACGCAGAGAGAACGCATCGAGTACCATGGTGCGACATCGTTATCCGCCTTATTATGCTCCCGATGCGAAGCGTATACCACTGCTCGCTGTGCTGTATGGTGTATACGTGGCATCCGACCGTCTCTCGACCACAGGCATAGCAGCCTCGGGGATAACGTTCCCAGCGTAAGAGGACATTGGCACGGCCGGCGTCATGCAGGCCAAAAGGGGATGGGGTATGAGTCAGCCGAAAACCTTGGGCGAATTGAAGCAGAGCGGCTATCAATCACACAGCGTAAAAGCCGAAATGCGCAAGAATCTGATTCAGAAAATGCTGGACCGTGAACCACTGTTTCCAGGGATCTTCGGATTTGAAGAGACGGTTATCCCACAAATTCAAAACGCGATTCTTGCCGGCCAAGATATGATTTTCCTCGGCGAGCGCGGCCAGGCAAAAACACGCATTATTCGGAGTCTCGTCACCTTATTGGATCCGTGGGTACCCTACGTCGAAGGCAGCGAGATTAACGACGACCCTCTCGCCCCCATTTCGCGCCACGCCCAGGACCTGATTGCCCAACACGGCGATGCTACCCCGATTGCCTGGCTAGCGCGCGAAGACCGCTACGGCGAAAAGCTCGCTACCCCGGATGTGACCACGCCAGAACTGATTGGTGAGGTTGACCCCATCAAAGTCGCCGAGGGACGGTATCTGTCGGACGAATTAGTCATCCACTACGGTCTCGTTCCACGCACCAATCGCGGCATTTTTTGCATCAACGAACTCCCGGACTTGTCGGAAAAATTACAAGTCGGCTTGTTTAACATCATGCAAGAACGCGATGTCCAAATTCGTGGTTTCCTCGTACGCTTGCCCTTAGACATCTGCGTCGTGGCCAGTGCAAACCCTGAAGACTACACGAACCGCGGGCGGATCATCACCCCGTTGAAAGATCGCTACGGGGCCGAAGTCCGGACTCATTACCCCAAGAATATTGCCATCGAAATCGACGTCATGGATGCCGAGCGCTCCCCCCTCCTCGACAGCGACGGCTACGTCATTACGGTGCCACAGTTTATGAAGGAAATCATTGCGGAGACAACGGCCTTGGCACGCGAACACGGCGATGTGAATCAACGCTCAGGCGTTAGCGTACGTATGTCCATCGCGAACTACGAGACCCTCATCAGCAATGCCTTACGCCGGGCGCTCTTACTGCGCGAAGATGAAGTTGTCCCGCGCATCAGTGACTTGCCGGCCATCATTGCGTCGTCGAGCGGTAAAATCGAGCTGGAAACTGTCGAGGAAGGTAAAGAAGGCCAGATTGTCGAAGAACTGATCAAGAAAGCTATCCAACGGGTTTTTAGTCGGTATGCCGCGGCGGCAGATTTCGATGAATTCCTGCAGAACTTCGCAGAAGGCAAGAGCCTGGAGGTGTCCGAGACCATGCCGGCCGCCGCGTACGCGCAACACGCGAAAAATCTCACCGGCTTCTCTCAAGCACTCGAACGCCTCGCGGGAGGAGGCAGTTCGGCCATGGCGGCCTCAGCGATGGAATTTGTCTTGGAAGGCCTCCATCTCCACAAGAAACTCAACAAGAAGTTATTCGAAGGAGAGATTTCTTATTGGGGATAACGTCTGAGACGCACCTTCTGCCTACCAGACTGTATAGGTTGACATGCAACCGAGTGCTTGTTATAAGAGCGACTCTCCTTGCTAGAGAAATAGAAGACCCTCCTGACGATGGAGGGGTATCGTTGCAAGCATTATTGAGGACGTTATGGAGCAACCGCTGATCGACATTCGAGACTTACACACACAGTTTTTCACCGATGACGGGCTCGCACGCGCGGTCGATGGCGTGAGCTACTCGCTGCAAAGAGGCGAGACGGTCGGTGTGGTGGGGGAATCCGGGTGTGGCAAGAGCGTGACGGCGCTTTCCGTGCTTCGTCTCATTCCCAACCCTCCGGGAAGAATCGTCGGAGGGGAAATTCTGTTTGAGGGGAACAATCTGTTGGAGCTCTCCCCTGCAGAAATGCGTCGTATACGCGGGAATGACATCTCGATGATCTTCCAAGAACCGATGACGTCACTCAACCCCGTCTTTACGATTGGGAACCAAATTGCCGAAGCCGTCCGCCTGCATCAAGGGCTGAGCAAAAAAGAGGCAATAAACAAAGCCATCGAGATGCTCGCACTCGTGGGTATCCCCGTGCCGGAACGCCGCGTGCACGAATATCCCCATCAATTGAGCGGTGGTATGCGCCAGCGGGCGATGATCGCCATGGCGTTGAGCTGTAATCCCAAAGTCCTCATCGCTGACGAGCCGACCACTGCACTTGATGTGACAATCGAAGCGCAGATTCTTGATCTCATGCGCAACTTGCAAAGCGAGCTGGGTACGGCAATCATCATGATTACCCACGATCTCGGTGTGGTCGCGGAAATGGCCCGCAAAGTTGTCGTCATGTATGCCGGCAAAATTGTCGAGCAAGCGCCGGTAGAGGACATATTCGCGGAGCCAAACCATCCGTATACGCAAGGCCTCCTCCAATCCCTGCCGCGCGTTGATAAAGACGCCACCGGTGAAAAACATCGCCTCCAAGAAATCCCTGGTATTGTTCCGAGCTTGTTGAACTTACCGAAGGGATGTAAATTTGCGTCGCGTTGCCCCAAAGCCATGGCTGTCTGCGAGGACGAAGAGCCCGTGCTGGAGCAGATTGCTCCCAACCATTTCTCGTCCTGCTGGCTGAATCACTAACGAACGTGGCACGCACGATACGATAAGATCTGTCGAAAGGAGTAGAAAGCATGGCTGAGGAAAACTTGCTTGAGGTCACAAACCTCAAGAAACACTTTCCCATCAAAGGCGGCGTCTTTTCCAAAACCATCGGGCATGTGTATGCGGTTGATGGCGTGAGCTTCACGCTGAAACGCGGAGAAACGTTGGGTTTGGTGGGAGAAAGCGGGTGCGGCAAATCCACCACAGGACGGACGGTGCTGCGCCTCATCGAACCGACGGATGGCGAGATCCTGTTTGAGAATCAGCGTGTTACAGACCTCGAGAAAGGCGAGATGCGCTCCTTGCGGCGCCAAATGCAAATTATCTTTCAGGATCCGTATGCGTCGCTCAATCCGCGTATGACCGTCGGGAGTATCATTGGGGAGCCCCTTGAGATTCACAAGATTGCCAAAGGCGCGGAGAAAGAAGAACAAGTGGCCTCACTGCTGCAGAAAGTGGGCCTGCGCGCCGAAGATATGCGCAAATACCCTCACGAATTCAGCGGGGGGCAGCGGCAGCGCATCGGTATCGCCCGAGCCTTGGGCTTGAATCCCAAGCTGATCGTCTGTGACGAGCCGGTCTCAGCCCTCGATGTGTCGATTCAAGCGCAAGTGATCAATCTCTTGGGGGACCTCCAGGAAGAATTTGGTCTCTCCTATCTCTTCATTGCCCACAACCTGAATGTTGTGGAGCACATCAGTGACCGCGTGGCAGTGATGTATTTGGGCAAAATTGTGGAATTGGCCACAGATGTCGATTTGTATGCGAATGCCCAACATCCCTATACCGAAGCACTCCTCTCGGCGGTGCCCATTCCGGACCCAACGGCCACGAAAAAGCGCATTATTCTTGAGGGGGACGTGCCAAGCCCGATCAACCCGCCGAGTGGCTGTCACTTCCACACACGTTGCCCATACAAGGAAAAGATCTGCGAAGAAGTCGAACCCGAGTTCAAAGATATCGGAGGCGGCCACTGGGTTGCCTGTCACTTACGCACGTAAGTCTACGCCTTCGTTCCCTTGGTGCCTCAAACACGTTGCGAGCATTGGAGTGGTTCCCTCATTGCACCGCCAGATATGTCGCGTGCAAACACACGCCGAGGCATGGTCACGGAGTCAGGCGAACACCTCTCTTCTGGACTAATAAAGCCGATGATCCAGGTCTTTGATGTCTGTAAGACCTATGACACCAAGACGGCCGCACTGACGGCCGTCTCCTTTCATGTCGCCAAGAGTGAGATGGTCTTTTTGACTGGTCCGAGTGGCGCTGGTAAGTCCACCCTTCTCCGCTTGCTCTACGGCGCCGAACAACCAGAACGTGGGCACATTATTGTGAACGGGCGAAATATCGCGCGTTTGCAGCGCCGCCATCTTCCCGCCCTCCGCCGCACCTTAGGTATGGTGTTTCAAGATTTTAAATTGCTGCCGAACCGCACCGTCTTTGATAACATTGCCTTTGCACTCCATGCGACCGGGGCGCCGCCGCGTGATATACGCCAACGCGTTGTACAGCTCTTGTATCGCGTGGGGCTCACGCACAAGCGTGACACGCTCACGCGGAGTCTTTCAGGAGGTGAACAACAACGCGTGGCCATCGCTCGGGCACTCATTCATGCACCGCAGCTCGTTCTCGCCGACGAACCGACGGGGAATCTCGACGCGGATATGACCATGGAAATCATGCGACTCTTTGAAGCGATGCACCGCAGAGGAACAACGGTCATGATCGCCACGCACAATCAAGCCCTCATTCGTGCGCTTGGGCATCGTGTGCTGACCTTGCAAGCGGGGCGTTTACTGGACAAGCAGGGCGCGTAATAATGATGTAGGTGGCACGCTTGAGTCATCTCACGTACTGCATCCGTGAGGCAATGCTGACGCTCTCCCAGAATCGTCGTTTACACGCGATTGCCATTACCACAATCAGCGTGGCGGTCACGATTTTCGCCCTCTTCCTTTTGGTGGTTACTAATGCGCGGCGGCTCCTGCACGAAATTGGCTCTCACGCCCAAGTCATCGTCTTCCTCGCTGATGACCTGCAAGCAGCACAGCGTGAAACGATCGCGAACGAGCTCCAGGCATTTCCCGCCGTACAAGCTGTCCGCTATATCTCGAAAGAACAAGCCTGGCAGGATTTTACGTCATGGTTTCCGGAAGGCCCCCTCTTACGTACAGATTTCCAACCCAACCCGCTGCCGGCGTCGTATGTGCTGCGTCTTACTCCTCAGATCGACGACGAAACCACACTTGGGCCATTCATACAACGTATCACTCGTCTTTCCGGCGTTGAAGATGTACAATACGGGGCGGAATGGCGTCGGAGCTTTCGTACGGCAGTGCACATCCTGCAGGTTGTGAGCCTTGTTGGTGGTTGTTTACTCGGGTTAGGAGTTATATTCATCGTGGCCAACACCATCCGCCTGACGGTTTATACCCGCACGCATGAAATAGAAGTCATGCAGCTTGTGGGAGCTACTGAGAGTTTCATTAAAAGGCCTTTCATACTGCTTGGTTTATTGCAGGGGTGGCTCGGAGCGCTCCTCGCCCTCAGCGTTGCTGGCGGGCTCTATTACACGATACTCAGTTCTCTATCCTCGACGCTCACGGCGACCTTCGGTGTGGGTTCCCTGCAGTTTCTCTCCAAGCCATTGCTCGGAAGTATTGTGCTGGGCAATCTTGTGCTGGGCTATCTCGGCAGTACGTTAGCGCTCCGTCGAGCGCTGCGGACGTTGCCTGCGGCATATTAAATGCAATTGTAAGGAAGCGTTCATGCAGTGGTTCAGGCTTTTTTCCCTGGTAACACTGATTGCGCTCCACCTCAGTAGCGTACATGCCAGTCACACGCGATCTCCCGCCACTGCGGATCGACTGCAACAGTACAAACGCGAGCTGCAGCATGTGCGGCGACAACTCGCCCAATATACCCGACAACTCCGGCGCACCGAAACAACGGAAACCTCCGTTCTGGCGCGGCTTGATACGCTTACTCTGCGCCAGGAAGCTCTCTCCCGCAATTTACGCCGCACGGAGGACTCCCTACATACTTTGCGCGCAGAGGCGGAAAAACTTACGCAAGATCACGCCCGCTTATCACAGCGCGTACAACGCCAGGAAAGCCTTTTACGACAACGCCTTCGACAACTCTACAAGCTCGGGCGACTTCCGTACGTCACACTTTTTCTGTCAGCAAAGGATGTGACCGACCTCACATACAAGGTACAATATATGCGGCGCCTGATTGCGCACGATCGCCAACACATCCAACACTTTCATACTGCCCTACAACAAGCCAACGATGCGCAAGAAGCTTTGGCAGCCCATCAACAACGGATTATCGACGCGCAGACTACACTCCAACGGCAACAGCGAGCATTCCATCGCGAACGGCAACGCAAAGTGCAGCTGTTACAGCGCCTCCGCCAGGAGAAACGTTTGGCCACCCAAGCTGTCGCCGAATTAACACGTACCTCACAACAATTATCACGCTTTATCGAGCACGTTCACCGTGCAAGTGAAGTTGCCTCACACGTACCAGTGAAAAAAGGACACATGCTCTGGCCGGTTAACGGCCCTTTGCTGTCGTCCTTTGGCAAGGTCCGGCACCGCACGCTCGACGTGTCTACCTTTCACAAAGGGATCTATATTGGGGCTTCAGTAGGCAGCGACGTACGCGCGATCGGTGCCGGAGAAGTGGTTTATGCTGATTGGTTTGCAGGCTTGGGACGTCTCCTCGTGGTTGATCACGGGGACCATGTGATCAGTTTATATGGTCATGCTTCCGACATTGTGGTACATGTAGGCGATATCATTCATTCCCATCAAGTTGTAGCGAAAGTTGGCGAGAGCAGTGCCCTGGGAGAGCCTGCACTGTATTTTGAGATTCGGCATCACACAGAGCCACAAGATCCGCTCCTCTGGTTACGGCAGCGTACTGCGCGCCTCACGGAGTAGCGTCTGGGCGAAGGAGATTCTACTATGGGCAAAAGGGCACGGAACAAACAGGGCTTATTTTTTATACTCGCAGCAGCCCTGCTGAGCATATTTACGGGCGCAGTAATGGCAAAGCGTCTGCCCTTTCAGGGAGAGTCCTATGAGAACCTCAAAATATTTACGGAGGTTCTGTCATATGTCGAGGCCAATTACGTCCAAGAAGTTGAGTCAGAAAAGCTGGTCTACGGTGCCATACGCGGTATGCTGCGGAGCCTCGATAACCATTCGTCCTTTATGCCACCTGCAGTCTACCGCGAGATGCAGGTAGAAACTGAAGGAAAATTCGGCGGCTTGGGTATCGAAATTACCATTCGCGATGACATACTCACCGTGGTGTCTCCGATCGAAGGAACACCGGCCTTTCGCGCCGGCGTCCAGGCTGGGGACAAAATCGTCACCGTCAACGGTGAACCAACCAAAGATCTGTCGCTGATCGAAGCAGTCAAGAAAATGCGTGGCCCGGTGGATACCTCCGTGACGATCGGTATCATGCGTGAAGGCTTTACGGACCCGAAAGATTTCACCCTCACCCGCGCAATCGTGCAAATTAAAAGCGTCCGCTGGAAGAAACTCCCCGATGCCATTGGGTATATCAAGCTGCGGAGTTTCCACAAAACCACCTCAGATGAACTTGAGAATGCGCTCCAGGATCTTGAAGAGCAAAACATTACTTCACTCGTTCTCGACTTGCGAAACAATCCAGGGGGCTTACTGGAACAGGCCATCTCGGTGGCGGATGAATTTATCAAAAGTGGGCAACTCATCGTCTATACCAAAGGCCGCTTGGCGAGCCAAAACATGAAAGGCTTCTCCAAGCGTGACACCAGGCATATGACCTATCCCATCGCGATCTTGGTGAACGGCGGAAGCGCGAGCGCTTCGGAGATTGTCGCTGGGGCGCTGCAAGATCTCAACCGAGCAACCGTCGTGGGTACTCAGACATTTGGTAAGGGCTCCGTCCAAACGATTATCCCGTTAAGTGACGGCTCGGGTTTGCGTCTGACTACGGCAAAATATTACACACCGAAGGGACGTGAGATTCACGGCAAAGGGCTTACCCCGGACGTCGTCGTCGAGCTGCCCAAACCTGAGGAAAAAGAAGGAGACAAGACCAAACCAAAACCGCTACGTAGCCGGCGGCGTCTTGCTTTACCAGACGACTTGCTCTCCGATGATCTTCAATTACAGAAAGCTGTTGACCTTCTGAAAAAACAGGTCCGGAAACAGATGAAAGCCAAGTCGACCAAAGCCGGCTAAGTGGTGCAGTTATGCGCAACATATTGCGGCAATGGGGCCGTCGCTCATCTTTGCGACGGCCCCGACGACAATTCCGGTGGCTCCCGCTTGCGACAGCCCTGCTCTGTATTACGCTAAGTAGTGTCCTTTTCGCACGCACACAGACAGGCCAGCGTGTGAAGCAGGCAGTGCGCTTTGTCTTGGGTGTCGCACACATAGCGCAGCATCAGCGCACCTTCCAACACGCAACGCGTACAGCGCTACATAATCAGGGATTATCTGCAACCGCATATCAGTATAGTAACCTTACGGCCCAGCACCGCGGCAACGAACACTGGCAATTGCGGCAGCATACCGTCACCGTGCCCTCACGCCATGCTTTGGCAGGGTTTGAAGTCACACTCCGTGACATTGCACGTCACCCCCCTTTCTTCTTGACACGTTCTACACATGGTTCCGCCACGGACACAACCGTGCAGCTTACTCTGAGGATAGAGGATGCCCTGACAGACATCGTCATCCTCCGGCACGCTCATCCACCGGCCCAACGTCCCGCCCGACGTACCATTGCCCGCCCGGCACTCCCTTCAACACATCAGCTTCCTCAAGTAGCCATCGTCATCGACGACCTCGGCTGGGACTTGGAAACAGCGCTGGCTCTCCTGGCACTTGATGTTCCACTGAGCTTCGCGATTCTTCCATGGTCTCCATATCAGCCCGATCTTGTGCAGGAAGCCAGCCGTCGTGGACGTGACATTTTACTCCACCTCCCTATGGAACCCTACGGGTATCCGGATGTAGATCCGGGACATAATGCGCTCCTCAACCATATGAACATGCGGGAGCTCGCGACGCATACAACTGCTGCGCTTGAGGTACTACCGCTCGCCATTGGCGTGAATAACCATATGGGGTCTCTCCTCACCGAAAACCACAAGGCGATGCAAATCGTTATGCGACAACTGAAACAACGGAATCTTTTCTTTCTCGATAGCCGGACGTCAGCCCGCTCGCGGGCGTACGATGTCGCGCGGGCAATGGGAGTGCGCACCGCACAACGACATCTCTTCTTGGATCGGGACGTGAATCGTGAGAAAATTACGCAACAGCTCCATAACTTGATCAAATATGCCCACACATACGGGCAAGCAATCGGCATCGGACACCCCTATCCAGAAACGTTACAGGCTCTCCAGTCCACGCTTCCTCGCTTACGCAGAGCAGGGATTGCTTTCGTTCCTGTCTCCCATTTGGTTGAATAAGCACCGACGACGCTGAAGGAAAGATTTGTGATCACATTAGGTATCGAAACATCCTGCGATGACACCGCTGTCGCCGTCGTTGCAAACGGCACGGATGTCCGAGCCAGTCTCGTCTCATCGCAACATACGATTCATGCAGCCTATGGTGGGATCGTCCCGGAGCTCGCCTGCAGGAGTCACATTGAAAACATCACCCCAGTTCTCCATGCCGCCCTGGCCGAAGCCGGGGTCACCTTGACCGACATCGATGTAATCGCCGTAACTCAAGGGCCGGGTTTAGTCGGCGCACTTCTCGTGGGAGTATCACTCGCCAAAGCCCTCGCCTATGGTCTACAGAAACCACTTGTTGCCGTGCATCACCTAGAAGGCCATATCAACTCTGTATACCTCGAACATGCGGCAATCCCCGAGCCCTACATCGTCCTCGTCGTCTCCGGGGGCCACTCCGATTTGTATTACTGTTCTCGCCAAGGGGACTATACGATCTTAGGACAAACGCGCGACGACGCCGCCGGCGAATGTTTCGATAAAGTGGCGAAGATGCTGCATCTCGGGTATCCAGGCGGCCCCATCATCGATCGCCTCGCCCAAACAGGGAATCCCGAAGCCGTGCATTTTCCGCGCGCTATGCTGACCAAGAAGACATTCGATTTCAGCTTCAGCGGCCTGAAAACAGCTGTGCGCACCCATTTGCTCCAAGCAACCACACCTCAAGGGGCACATGTGTTTGCCGACGATACGTTTTGGCCACTGCCGGCCGACCCCACCTGGGAACAGCAACGCAATGACATCCTTGCAAGTTTCCAGCGCGCTGTCACCGATGTCCTCGTCGCAAAAACATTATGCGCTGTCGAAGCCATGGACGCCCGTGCCATCGCAGTTGTCGGTGGAGTCGCCTGCAATTCTGCCTTACGGCACGCGATGTCGTGCGCGGCAACCCAACGCGACATCCCGGTTTTTTTCCCCTCGCCACACTTGTGTACGGATAATGCTGCCATGATCGCCTATGCTGGAGCGTATCGCTACAAGCAGAATCCCCAAAAGTATCAACAGCAAAACTTTCTTGATCTTGATGCGTATGCAAACTTACCAATATCGAACCATCTTTCGTAAATGAGAGATAAAAAGAGCGCGTGCTAATGAGATAGCATTTTGTTATAAAGACAATTATTATCCGCATCGTTACACACAGAAGTAATATTCGTTATTATGACTGTTTAACTCTTTACTGAGACGCATCAAGTATGCTGATAAGCTTTGCAGGACTTTTCCTACATTTTCTGCGCAAAGACTAGTATATCCTATACAACAAATATCGATAGATCACTAGAAAGGGGCGAGTATGAGCAAGCGAGCCATCCATGTAGTTGGGACCGGCACAATCGGCGAACCGTTGATCGGGCTGCTGTTGAGTATTCGACACAACCTAGAAATCGACGAAGTCACCTTCCACAAAAATCGCCCGCTCCTCAATGATCGGGCGAAAATCCACAGCCTCATCCGTCGCGGGGCAAAATTAGTCGTCGACCGAGATAAAATGAGCGAATTCGACAAGCTAGGCATACAGCCGACTTATGATATCCACGAGGCGCTTGAGCAAGCGACAGTCGTCATTGATTGCACCCCTAAGGGACTCGGCAACAAACACAAAGCAGAGTGGTACACGCACTTACCTGCCGCGCGTGGGTTTATTGCGCAGGGAAGTGAGTTCGGTTTTGGCAAGATGTATGCTCGTGGCATTAACGACGCCGTCCTCGTGCCAGGCGAGGATCGTTTTATCCAGGTCGTCAGCTGCAATACGCATAATCTCGCTGTCCTTATAGAAACCCTTGGCCTACACGGTGAGAAATCAGATAATCTCCTCGAAGGCCGTTTTGTCTGTTTGCGACGTGCCAGTGATATTAGCCAAGAGGGAGAGTTTATAGCAGCCCCGCAGGTCGGGAAACATAACGATGCGCAATTTGGCACCCATCATGCGCGTGACGCCTCGCACCTTTTCCAGACGCGTGGCCTTGACCTCAATCTCTTTTCCTCAGAAATTAAATTAAACACGCAATATATGCATATCATCTGGTTCAACCTGCGTGTGAAGCGTGCCATCACACTCGACGAAGTTCTCGAAAACCTTGAGGCAAACAAATATGTGGCCTTGACCCAGAAAACGATGTCGAATACGATCTTCTCATTCGGCCGTGACCATGGGTACTTTGGGCGTCTGCTGAACCAAACGGTGGTGTCAGTACCATCACTGGCTGTCCGCGACGGGCATGAGATTACCGGCTTCTGTTTTACCCCCCAAGACGGCAATTCACTCCTAAGCAGTATGGCAGCGACCGCGTGGTTTCTCGACCCTGCAACCTATGAGCAACGGATGCAGTTCATCACACCCTACTTGTTCGACGAAGTGTAGAGGAGAGAAGAGTGCAACAGCGCAGCACACATTGGAGACTCATTCTGCTATCCGCCCTGGTGGTATTCGTGATAATGTTACACACTGGGCAGATTGCTTTGGCAGGGGATCAGGAAGCGGGTGCACAGTTATATCAACAGCGGTGTGCCTCATGTCACGGTAAAGACGGCAAAGGGAACACCCCTATTGCCCAAGCCTTGAATCCAAAACCCCGAGACCACACGGAGGGCGCGTATATGAACGCATTGTCAAAGGACCATCTTACCAAGGTCATCAAGAATGGAGGAAGCGCCGTCGGACTCTCGCCCCTTATGCCGCCCCAGGCCGATTTGAATGCCGAACAAATTCGGCAGCTGGTAACCTTCGTTCGCTCCCTTGCGGTGCCAGCTTACAAAAGTAACTGAGCACGTTCAAGTATGCCTGACGTGGCAATATACAGCACCGGAAAGGGTTAGGAATACCCCCCTAACCCTTTTTCGTTCTCTTGTTCCACTGTAGTCACGTTGAGCGCCTTCAAAGGAGAACTCCAATGCAGCAACATATCCGGGGGAACCGTATCCTGCTCCTCGTTGGGTTCTTTTTCGTTTTGAGCGGACTACCCGAAGCGAAAACGCTTGTCTGGCAAGACGTGGCTAATGACTTGATGAGCCCGGCCTGCCCGGGACGCACGCTGATCAACTGTACAAGCGGTCAGTCGGAGCAATGGCGCGAACTTATTCGGCAGAAAGTAACGCAAGGCGAAACCAAAGAAGAGATCGTGCGATATTTCGTCGAGCTACAAGGCGAAGAAATTCTTGCGGCTCCACCTAAAAAGGGATTCGCCCTCACGGCCTGGCTGCTTCCGTTGTTCGTTCTGCTCAATGGGGCAGGCTTGATAGTTGTTCTGACCACACGCTGGGCTCGGCGCCGGCCACCAACTACGCCGGTGGCGAACGCTCCGGTCCCCACTTCAGAGTCATCTGTGCAAGCTGACACCACATCAGACGTCTATCGGAATCGTTTACGCAACGAGCTCGAAGAGCTTAACCGCTGACATGTACTCCGCACTGCCCCCTATATTTTGAAAACGTAGGGACAGGAAATGTCCGCAAAGCCGTCAGTGTTGTTATGAGAAATCGTCCATGGTTTATGCAACGAGTGACAACATACATGGGTAGAACTCTCGCTATGCGTTACTTGCACTGGTATTTATCGCTTCTTTCCCTGCTGGGCATCGTCTTCCCTGCCACGGCCCAGCTCTCTTTGACCACTCCACCGCAACAACCGCCAGCAGTGCAAGCCTGGAGCGTCGAAGCAACCCTGCCCGGTGATACCACACAAACGGGTATTTTACGCATTGCCGTACACATTCCATCGGAACACCACGGCTACCTCGACAAAGGTGATGAGGGGCTGTTCATTCCTCTCACCTTTACATTCGGCTCCTTTAAGGAACGTGGCATACGTGTCGCACTACAGTCAGGCCCGCAGGGCACACGCGACGACGAAACCCGTGTCACAGTCCTCCGTGGGCAAGGTGAATTTGTGTTTCACCTGACCACAAGTCAGTCTGCCCCCCCCACAGGTACGGTCTTGCCGGCTACCTTGCGTTATCAAATCTGCAACGATACCACAAATATCTGCTACCCCCCTCGTACAACCGAAGTCCCTGTCAGTCTGACCCATGCCATAACAAGTAGTCCTCCTTCTGGGGCACGCCCTGCATTCGCCACATCGCAGGCAGAGGCCAACACCCTTCAAGAGCGTCTTACCGCTATATTCCATCGCCATATGGGCAATCTTCTTCTCGCGCCTGTGCTTGTCCTCTGTGCTGGGATTCTTGCTGCTGCCACGCCGTGTGTGTATCCCATCATTCCTATTACCTCGGCACTTTTGATGGCACGTGGTGGTGCATCGCCTCAGCAAGGGCGCCTGCATGCACTCGTCTATTTCGGCGGCATGATATTTTTCTATACGCTCCTCGGGGCGTTTGCAGCACTTACGGGAACCGCGCTCTCCGCCATGATGACCAACGCTTGGGTCAACATCGGCTTCGCAGCGCTTTTTGCCTATTTTGGCCTCAGCATGCTCGGGCTCTTCGAATTTCGGTTATTACCAGCACTCACAGCAAAACTCGACGGAGCCTCAGCCCGTTGGAGTGGATTTACCGGCACCTTCGTGATGGGCAGCACTGCCGGTTTAATAGTATCACCGTGTATTGGCCCGATCGTTGGTGCTATTTTACTTCAAATTACCGGACAGTCAGCAGCTGCGAGTGCCGTCGAACCGCATACGTCACTAGCTTTTATGCTTCGTGGCATCGTCCTGATGACCAGTTTTGGCGCTGGTCTGGGACTCCCTTTTCTCATCGTAGGTTTGCTCAGCCATCGCCTACCACAGTCGGGCCAATGGTTAAGCCATGTCAAATTTCTCCTAGCGCTCCCCATTCTGTATTTTGCCTACACCTACTACCTTAAAGGTATGGAGACCCATGGCGTCCCAGCCAACATCGCCCACGCCATACTGCTAGGTATTGTTGCTATTATGAGCGCTGTATTCCTCGGAGCATTTCACAGCTTCAGTGAGACACCACAGCGTGGTGCGCTCTTGCGGCGAGCCTGTGGTATCATCCTTCTTATTATTGGAATCCATTTCCTGTATAATGGTTTAGGGCGGTCTGGCTTTCTATTGAAGCCATACCAACCCCTGCCAGAAGGTCCATCGACACAAAGCACTGCGTTACAAACAACCGCCAACACACGTAACTCACCACCACGAGAAATCCACGGGAATCTCCAGTGGTGGAGAGACTTTTTACATGCACAGCAACAGGCAAAAACAGAACAAAAGCCCCTCTTTGTCGACTTCTATGCGACCTGGTGCGCAAACTGTAAAGCTTTTCAGTATCTCACCGTGCGCAATACACAATTGAATGCTGCATTACAACGCGCTGTCCTCGTGAAAATTTACGATACGGACACCGTTTTCCAGACGTTCCAACAAAACCAACACTTTCCGGAACTACGAGGTGTGGGTGGACAGCCGTTTTTACCGCTGTTTGCTATTTACTCTCCTCAAGGAGATCTCGTATGGAAAGGACAAAATTATCAGGCTGTGCAGACGATGATGGCCCAGCTTGAACATGCCGCTCAAACAGCGCAACCCTAATCGTAAATTCTATGCTGCCTGCTCCTTCCCTGCTCCACGTATTGTTCACGCATGATCGTTTGCTACTGTATGTCATGAGTCTTCTGCTCATACTCTGGCCTAACCCGCTCCTGCGAGCTCAGCCTCTGTCTCCCCATCCTTCGACCACACCGCTTGAAGGGCTGACTGCCGACCGCCTTCTTACCTTTGCTGATCGACTCATGCGTGAAAAAGAATATTTTCGTGCAATCACTGAATATCAGCGTTTCCTGTTTTACTATCCGCATGACCAGCGCAGTGCGATGGCGTCCTTTCGCATTGGCTTAGCCTTTTATCGGGGGCAAGATTACTCGAGAGCCCTGTATACATTTCGCCAAGTCACACAACGCTATGCAGAAACACCTTACGGCAAGCAAGCATGGCTATGGCAAGGCGAAAGTTTGATGCAGCAAGCAAACTATTCCGAAGCAGAGCGTATCTATAACGCAATTATTCGCCAGCAGGCAGATACGACGATAACCCAATTCGCGCACTATCAACGGGGCTGGTCTTTACTCTATCGACGCCAATGGGAACAGGCTGCTGCTGCGTTCCGCCTCGTAAGTCAAGAGAGTTCTTTCTACAACGCAGCGCAACGCTTGGCCGATGAAACCGGGAAGGGTCTACAACTTCCAAAGAAATCCCCAGCTCTAGCAGGTATTCTGTCAGCGATCTTGCCTGGAAGCGGACAGCTGTATAATGGCCGCCCAGGAGACGCACTACTTTCCTTCTTACTCAATGGGGTTTTTATTATCGGGGCGCTGCAAGCCGTAGAGCAAGGAGAACTGGCAATTGCAGGTGTTTTAGGCTTCTTTGAGGCGGGATGGTACACAGGTAACGTGTATAGCGCTGTCAATGGAGCGCACAAGCACAATCGTCACGTCGAGACAACTTTTCTAGGGAATTTAGAAGACCGCTTTCGCTTGCATCTGCCTGAAGCGCGCCGGTCACCGACACTAGGGATACGCTTGGGGTTCCGCTTCTAAGCTCAGTCCGCTCGTCATTAGCAAATTGTTGCGGCACATATAATTGAGCCTGAGTTGTGTTATGCTCAACGCCTGTCTCATTCTTCGGGTCGATCGACGAGTTCCATGACAACCATAGGGGCGTTGTCCCCATGTCTGAACCCCGCTTTAAAAATACGAGTATATCCTCCAGGGCGGTTCGCATATCGTGGACCAAGCTCATCAAATACTCTTTTTACCACGGTACGGCTACCTACCTGCCGCACCGCGAGACGCCGAGCATGGAGATCACCGCGCTTCCCCCAAGTGATAATTCGGTCAACCAGACGGCGCACCTCTTTTGCCTTGGCTTCTGTCGTCTGCACGCGCTCATGCACGAGCACCGAAACAGCCAAATTGCGAAGCATCGCCTTCCGGTGGCTACTGCTCCGATGCAACTTACGCCCTTTTTTTAAATGCCGCATACCTTGCTACCCAAAGAAAAAGATTAGTCTTGGTTTGCCCCTTGCCAGTCGAGCCCCTCAAGGTTCATACCAAGGCTCAGTCCCATGCCAGTCAAGATTTCCTTGATCTCATTCAAAGACTTGCGGCCGAAATTCCGGGTCTTGAGCATTTCGGGCTCGTTTTTCTGTACCAATTCGCCAATGGTGCGAATATTGGCATTCTTCAGACAGTTATAGGAGCGAACGGAGAGTTCTAACTCATCGACACTACGGTTCAAATTTTCGACCAATTGTTGTCGCTCTTCATCAACTTCCGGCAGTTCCGGCTGCGGCTCCTCACGGAAGTTGACAAAGATCTGCAGATGGTCCTTGAGAATATTAGCAGCTTGTGCCACAGCTTCTTCTGGATGCAGACTGCCATTGGTATGTACTTCCAGAATCAACCGATCGTAATCGGTTGCTTGCCCCACTCGAGTATTTTCAACGTGAAAAGCCACCTTACGGATGGGTGAAAAAACTGCATCAATGGGAATCAACTGCGGATCAACAATATCCATCGCATGACGCTCAGCAGGAACATATCCACGCCCAAGCTGAACTTCCATCATGATGTCTAGTGACGCATCTTTATTCAGTGTCGCAATATGGAGATCTGGATTAAGAATGTCCACATCGGCATCTGTCACGATGTCACGTGCTAAAATTTCCTTTGGCCCATGGGCCTGTAAGACAAGCTGTTTCGTCTTCTCAGAGTGCATCTTCAACAATAATTCTTTGATGTTGAGGATAATCTCGGTCGTATCCTCCAATACACCAGGAATAGTCGAAAATTCGTGGTACACACCTTGAATTTTTACTGCAGTTACGGCCGCACCCATCAAAGACGATAGTAAAACACGTCGCAAAGCATGGCCAATTGTAATTCCAAAACCCCGTTCAAACGGTTCTGCTATAAACTGCCCATACGTCTCAGTCAGAGTTTCTTTTTCACTTTCAATACGCTTAGGTTTTTGGAATGAAGCCAAAGCAACACTCATAAGGCGCGACTCCTCATTCAACTGCGATGTTGCGTGTCGTCTATATACAACGACCACAAAAACTATGAGGGTTACAGGTGGGCAAACGGCTACTTCGAATATAATTCGACAATAAGCTGTTCTTGGAATGCCGTCGTAACGTCTTCACGCTTTGGTAAAACCTGCACCACACCACGCATGTCAGAGGCATCTACATGCACCCATTCAGGAATCTGCTTTTGCCCAAGTCGTTCCATACTACTCCGGAGGAGTTCAATATTACGGCTTTTATCGCGTGGTTCAACAATATCCCCCTGCTTGACGATAAAAGAGGGAATGTTCACCTTCCGGCCATTCACACGCATATGACCATGACGGACGAGCTGCCGTGCTTGCGCTCGCGAATCAGCGAACCCCATACGATACACCACATTGTCCAGCCGTCGCTCAAGTAAGACCAGAAGTTCAGTGCCCGTAACTCCCTTCGATCGTGAAGCCTTCTGAAAATAACTCCGAAACTGTTTTTCTAACAACCCGTATGTACGTTTGACCTTCTGTTTCTCACGCAATTGCAACCCGTATTCCGAAAGCTTCGTCCGCCGCCGCTGTCCATGCTGCCCGGGAGCGTAGTTCCGTTTATTGATCGCGCACTTGTCACTCAGACAACGGTCACCTTTGAGAAAGAGCTTCACATTTTCCCGGCGACACAAACGACACACCGAATCTCGATACCTTGCCACCTTAAATCATGCCTCCCTGCAGTCTCACCTACGCGGCTATTGTCAGACCCGACGCCGCTTTGGAGGACGCGGTCCGTTATGTGGGATCGGAGTCACATCACGAATCATACTCACTTCGAGGCCAGCGGCCTGCAATGCCCGGATAGCCGCTTCACGCCCCGAGCCTGGCCCCTTAACAAGGACATCGACTTTGCGCATACCCATGTCCATGACTTTCCGTGCAACCTGTTCCGCTGCAGTTTGGGAAGCAAATGGCGTCCCTTTGCGTGAACCGCGAAAACCTTGCCCTCCAGCGCTAGCCCATGCCAAGGCATTCCCGCTTGTATCTGTAATCGTAATGATGGTGTTGTTAAAAGTTGACTGAATATGTGCAACACCCTCAGCAACTACACGCCGTTCACGCCGACGGCGTCCATCTCTACGCCTCGATTCTGCCATGATGCCCCTCTAGCGTTTGCCCTTGCGCCCAATGGTTCGACGCGGCCCCTTACGGGTACGCGCATTTGTGCGAGATTGTTGCCCACGAATGGGTAGACCACGCCGATGGCGCAATCCCCTGTAGGCCCCAATATCCATAAGACGCTTGATATTCATTGCCACCTCGCGGCGCAGATCCCCCTCAATTGTATACTGTTGCTCAATTGTCTCTCGTAATCGCGCCACTTCGTTTTCGGCCAAGTCACGCACCCGAGTGTTTGGATCGATAGAAGTTGCCTGTAAAATCTTCTTGGAAGATGTAGGTCCAATACCATAAATGTAGGTTAACGATACCTCGATTTTCTTGTCATCGGGGATATCTGCCCCGGCGATACGTGCCATGCTTCAGATGCTCCCTTATCTATCCTTGGCGCTGCTTGTGACGAGGGTTTTCACACAGAACTCGCACTACACCCTTACGTCGAATCACTTTGCACTTTGGACAAATCGCTTTAACCGAGACGCGCACTTTCATTCTTCTCGACCTCTCCGCCTTGCTCTAACCTGCCAGGGTTATGCGTTCTATTTAAAACGATAGACAATACGGCCGCGGGTTAAATCGTACGGCGAAAGTTCAACACGCACTCTATCCCCAGGCAAGATACGAATATAATGCATACGCATCTTCCCAGAAATGTGTGCAAGTACATTGTGGCCGTTCTCCAATTCAACCTTAAACATGGCATTCGGAAGAGGTTCAACAACAGTCCCTTCTACAGCAATAGCTTCTTCTTTTTCCATAAATATTACACATGCTTGTTAAAGTGTACTGAGGACAACTCCGCCCGCTTCTGTCACCGTTATAGTATGCTCAAAATGAGCCGAAAGCGTACCATCAGCAGTCACGACTGTCCAGTTATCCTCTAGAATACAAACGTCAGAGCCACCAATATTCACCATCGGTTCTATCGCAAGGACCATTCCCTCTCTGAGTCGAGGACCACGTCCAGGAGGCCCAAAATTCGGCACTTGAGGTTCCTCATGTAACGCCGTACCAATTCCATGCCCGACAAATGCCTTGACGACAGTATATCCGCGCGCTTCCGAATACCTTTGAATGGTATGGGAAATATCCGAGAGATGATTCCCAATCTTCGCTTGGGTGATCCCCTCCTCTAGCGCCTGACGTGCGGTATCAAGCAAACACTGCTTGTCGGCAGCAATACTGCCAACGGGGAAAGTAATCGCATGATCCCCATAATACCCATCTACAATTGCACCGCAATCAATACCAATGATGTCCCCCTCAAGTAACTTCCGCTTTTTAGAAGGAATACCATGAACCACTTCTTGATTAATAGACGTGCATAGCGTAGCAGGAAAACCACGATATCCTTTAAAAGCAGGAATCCCACCACCCTTGCGTATGTACGCTTCAGCCTCACGGTCAAGCTCGGCCGTTGAGACGCCCGGCGCAATCATTGAAGCTATATGCTGCACAGTCCTGGCGACAAGCTGAGAACTGGCGTGAATTTTCGCAATCTCTTGGGAGGACCTATATGTAATCATGTCTGCGCAAAAACAGCGACGATACGCTGGTAGATATCTTCAACCTCGCCAACACCATGAATGGGACGTAATAAACCGAGCTGTTGATAGTACTGAACAAGAGGTGCCGTTTCTTGTTGATACACCTTAAGCCGCTGCTGGATCGCTTCATCTGTGTCGTCATCCCGACCTTCAATCTGGCGTCGCCCCGTAAGACGTACTAACAGCTCTTCTTCAGGCACTTCAATAGCAAGCACATGATCGAGTGCCTGCCCACTGTCACTCAATATCCGATTCAATGCCTCTGCTTGTGCAACAGTACGGGGAAAACCATCGAGAATAAACCCCTGTTTGGTATCTCCCTCAGCGAGGCGCTCGCGAACAATGCCAATAATTACTTCATCGGGCACAAGCGCTCCACGGTCCATATAGCTCTTCGCTTCTTGTCCCAACGCCGTACCGTTTTGTACCGCAGCACGTAAAATATCACCCGTTGAAATCTCAGGAACGCCGTAGTTTTCACACAGCCAAACTGCCTGCGTACCCTTTCCGGCTCCGGGGGGACCGAGTAAAACCAAGCGCATCGTCTCTTGTCTCCGCCAAATAGGCCCTTATCGACGTCCCTTGATACGTCCTTTCTTCATGAAACTCTCGTAGTTCCGCATCACCAAATGTGATTCAATCTGTTGCATAGTGTCCATACCGACACCCACAACGATCAGCAATCCGGTACCACCAAAGAAAAACGGCACATGAAAAAACTGAATCAGATACGTCGGCAAAATCACAATACATGACAGATAAATTGCCCC
>CAJIAL010000486.1_pt1 | contig 34444 bp, 29 predicted proteins | sample 9199091 | NCBI WGS metagenome assembly CAJIAL01 (sample SAMEA7708270, study PRJEB35096) | sediment metagenome | biome: marine neritic benthic zone biome [ENVO:01000025]; feature: sediment [ENVO:00002007]; material: shallow marine sediment [ENVO:03000034] sea grass bed [ENVO_01000059] ... | reverse complement strand
TATTATGCCGAGGGCAAGTATGCCGAGGCGATTATCGAGTTTCGCAATGTCGTGCAGCTTGCCCCCCAAGATGCCCAGGGGCATTTCCAGCTTGCCTTAGCGTATGTGAAAGAGGGGGGCAAGGACAACATTCAGGAGGGGTTTCGTGCTTTCCGGCACAGTGTGCAGCTTGATCCAACCCATATAGAGGCGCAACTCCGCTTGGGAGAATTCTATCTCCTGGCGCGACAATTTAAAGAAGCCCAAGAACATGCGGAAGAGATACTTACGCACCGTCCGCAGCACCTTGAGGCGCAGGTTCTCCTGGCCAATGCCTATGCAGGTCAGAAGAAGGTTGATGAGGCAGTTACCGCCTTTGAACAGGCGTTGCAGCTTGATCCCCAACGAGTGAATACGTACCGGAATTTGGCTGCGATGTATCGTACATATGACAATGTCGAGAAGGCCGAGAAGACCTATCAGACTGCTCTGGCTATGCAGCCAGATGAGGCGTCCATCCATCATGACTTAGGCACGTTGTATGACGCGCAGGCACAATTCGTCAAAGCCGCGTCCCACCACCAACGCGCTATTACCCTTGCCCCGAACTCCATACCCTACCGGCTGGCATTCGCTTCGAGCTATCTCCGACAAGGGAAAGATGTTGAAGCAGAGAAGACATATCAGGACGCTGTCGCTGCTGCGTCGAGCGATCCGACTGCACTGCTTGCCTTGGGTGATTTCTATACTGCCCGTAACCGTTTTGACGAGGCCACAGATGCCTTTGAGCGTGCGGAAGAGATCGATGCATCGTCGACGCCTGCCCTGGTGAAGCTTGCTGAGCTTGCCCTCGTGCAACGGCAGTTCGATACGGCCGCACAATATGCCGAGCGGCTTGTTGCGCAGCCAGAGACAGAGATTGACGGGCGTTTCATACAGGGGCGTCTTGCTTTCGCCCAAGGCAACCAAAAGATGGCCATTACTGTGCTGGAAGAAGTCGTGAAACGACGTCCGGAACTTGCGGCTGCGTATGATTATTTGGGACGTGCTAACATGCAAACGCAGCAATGGCATGTGGCCAAAGTGTGGTTTGCGAAGGCGCTGAAAGTCAACCCGCGGTATGGTGCACCTCGTATCGCGTTGGCCAAGATGCACTTACGGGACGGGGAGTTCGATCAGGCGATCCACAAGGTAGACATTGTGCTGGATTACGAGCCGACGAACGCCGAAGCCTACATCGTGTTAGGGCGGGCTTATGCGGGGAAAAAAGAGCTCGACAAGGCCCGCACGTACCTCCAGCACGCCCAGGTGCTTGTTCCTGATGAGCCCACGATACACCTGCAGTTGGGCCATCTCGCCATGCTCCACAATCGTCACGCAGAGGCCGCGCAGCGTTATCAACGTGCCTTGGAGCTTGCCCCCGAGTCGGCGTCGGTCCACATGGCACTGGGAACTTTATACGCTTCACAAAGGGAATGGGACAAGGCTGAGACCTTGTACCGCAGAGCGATTGCGCTCCGGCCCCACAATACGCAGCCCTATGGACAGCTGGCCCGCCTCTATGGCGCGCAAAATCGCCTGGCGGAGGTCGAACAAATCTATCGTGAGGCGATGGTGGCCGCCCCACAAGAGGTTGAACCCTATTTGGCTTTAGGCTTGCTCTACACGCGCACAGAACGCTTAACGCAGGCTATCGAGGTCTATACACAAGCCATACAGCAGGTGCCAACGGCACTGGAACCCCTGGTACAACTGGCTGAACTTGCCTTGCGCCGGGGCGATGTGACCGCGGTTGCAACATATATCGACCAGCTACAACGCCTCCCACATGGCAAGGAAATGAGTCGGTATTTTGCTGGGCGGTTCGCACTTGGACAACAACGGATCGACGAGGCTATTGCCCATTTGCGCGAGGCATTGTTACTCCAACCGGACTTTGCTCTGGCTCACTATACTTTGGGACAAGCGTACCAGCAAAATCAGCAGCTGCAACTTGCCAAAGGGGCATGGCAGGCAGCGGCGCGGTGGGCTCCGCAGATGCTGGCGCCACGACTTGCGTTGCTTGCGTATTATATACAGGTCAACGAGTATGACCGTGCTGTGGTCGAGGCCGGTAAGATCCTTGCGCTGCAGCCCCAGCATGTCCACGCGCAGTCAATGCTAGGCCGTGCCTATCTTGGGAAAGGGGAGATTCCTCAAGCGATCACGACATTTACGGCTGCGATTGCACAAGACGCGGAGCACGCCATGAGCCACTATTACTTGGGGAAGGCGTATCGCGCGGCGAAGCAAGAGACGAAAGCCCTTACCGCATTTGAAAGGGCATTGGCCCTCCAGCCCCGCTTGATAGATGCTTTGGCGCAGATTGCGGGCATATATATGACACAAGGGAAGCCGCAGCAGGCTCTTACGAGAGTGCGTGCGTACCGCCATATCGTGCCCGAATCGCCAGATTTCTACTCTCTCTTGGGCAAGGTACATCTGGTGCTAGATGATGAGAAGGCGGCGGAAACAGCGTGGCGTACCGCGATTGACCTCGATCAGAATCACCTCCTGTCCTATTACCAGCTTGCCAGTCTGTATATGCAGATGCGCACCTACGACCAAGCTATGCGGCAATATACCGCTATGAGCCGGGAACATCCACGCCTGGCGTCGCCACAGATGTTGCTCGGTATGCTCCACGATATGCAGGGAGATCACCGTACTGCAAACGCTTATTATCAGCAGGCCTTAGCGATTGACCCCGGGTTTGCACCGGCCGCGAATAACCTGGCGTGGAATTATGTGCAACACGGAGGGGAGCTTGCGACTGCGCTCACCTTGGCCGAGACGGCGTATAAGACATTACCGGACAACCCGAATGTGATGGATACGCTTGGCTGGGTCTATTATCGGCACGAGGATTACCGACAAGCGGTGCGTTTTCTCCGTAAGAGCGTCAAGCAGCTCACGGATGATCCGGTAGCTCACTACCATCTCGGTATGGCGTACTACAAGCGCGGGGACAAAGAGCTGGCAAGAGGTAGCTTACGCCGAGCCCTCCAATTCAGCCAGGAGTTTCCCGGCGCACAGGAAGCTCAGGAGATTCTGCGGGTTCTGGAAGGGTAGGCACCAGGCTTTACTGCGGGAGATACGTTCGTAGTAACGGGATAAGATATACTGCAAAGGCCGTGGCCTCGCGGAGTGCGGCTTCAGGGGTTGTGTCGGTTAAAGGGACGGTGAGTCGCACTAATGCGCCGTCCGTACGCGCTGAGCGCAGGGCATCGAGTACCAGATACGCCTTCGCTTTCCATTCCGAGGCCAGAATCCTCCCTCGATCCTGATACCAATACAGCATCAGTTGTTTTTCCAGCCCTTTTTGAATCACAAAGGTGTTCGCGGTCACTGTGTGTTGCTTGGTGTTGGATACGACGAGGGGCGTTGTGTCCGTTTGGGCATAGTACCAGCCGCTTGCCGGCAAGCAATTCTTCGGGGAGTGATAGCTCGGTCCATGCCCCATGTTGGCATAGTAGGTGACATACAATGTCACTGGAGGAGCATGGGGACGCTGGTAGTGTCGATTAATATGGCCGTCCGCCCTCAGGGAGTCAAGCACCGCAGAGGGGAGAGGCTCGTCGGTACCATGCCAGTCAGCAATATGGCGTGGAAAATCGTCCAAGAGTTGTCGCTGGGGAGGCGGAGAGCCCTGAGGGCGTATGGCCAGCAATACAGCAGTACCGAGAAGCAACATGACCGTCAGGCTCCAGCGTTGTGTCCATGTCATAGTCTTGTTTCCTGTGGGCGCACACGTGAATTGCCGTACGAGAGGAGGACGCTGGCTACGACAAGCAAGGTCAACGCGATACCAAAGACGACCCAGCCACCGAATGCATGATAAAAGCCCTCCGCAGCTTCAGTCCCATAGCGGTACGCGACGAGTCCCGTTCCCCAAATGCGTAGGGCATTTGCCACGAGGGTAATGGGTACCGCTAACAGCGCAAGACACACTGCGTGCCATGTCGGGCGACGTTTGACATAGGCGAGGATAATAGCGAGAGTCACTAAGGCTGCGAGTGAGCGCATGCCGCTGCACGCTTCCAAGATTTCCAAGGCACTCCGTGGGAAAAAGATGATAGTGCCTTCCCGGTAGACTGGAATGGCCAGGATCTCCAGTGCCCAGGTCCCCATACGTGCGGCGAGAAGCTGCAAGGGGAGCGTAAGAGCTTTCACGACCATAGATGGTAATGGCACCATCAGGAGTGAGAAGCCCAGGGGAAACGCCAGGATTCGCAGGTGATGGCGCCCGAGGAGAAAGAGGATGAGACCAGTCAGCACGATGGGGAGGGAAACGCCCATGAGAAACAATTCCGCGCCTAAGGAGCCAAGGATGAGCAGAGACAAACCGCCGAGGAGCACGGGGAGGCCCCAGAGACTGGGAGACATGATAGCGCGTGCCCATTGTCCACGGCGTTTCCAGGCGACATAGAGGCTCAGCAGGGCCACGAACAGACCATGCGTAGCCTCAGGATCGTGCCACCATTCCTGCGCCAAGAGTTGCAAAACGGGCAGATAGAGTATGAGGCAGATGCCTGCCAGAAGGATCCCGTGCCAGCCCTGCCACGGGTGGCGTGTGAGGGGGGCAGGCTGTGATGGTGGGGTTGAAGGTGTTGTAGGGGGCGAGGAAATCACTCTCTGTATTTCTCATACGCATGAAGGTGAACGACTTGTGAACTATCTTGGGCACGTGCGTGCACACACATGCAGCACTGTGAAAGTATATGCTGTTTATGTCGGTTGATAGGCGAATGCCAGTAGACTGATATCGTCTTGGGGTTGCCCGTCTGCACTATGAGCCAGGACTGCGGCGATAATCCGATCACAGGTTGTTTGGAGTTCTTCATGCCGTAAGGTGCATAGCGCGTCTATGAAGTTTTGTTCACCGAAGGGTTGGCTGTTAGCATCCTCACATTCCACTATGCCGTCAGTGTACAAAAAGACTCGGTCGCCGGGTAGAAGCTGAAAGGTTTCTTCCTCGTATGGGACAAGTTCACCAAGGCCAAGGATTGACCCCCCAGCCTCTAAAGAGTGTACAGCTCCATCTGGTCGTACGACCAGCATTGGCGGATGGGCAGCGCTGCTGTACTGGAGTTGCCACGTCTCAAAATTCAACAGACCATAGGCGATAGTGAAATACTTGTCGAACCGCTCTAGAGGGTATTCCACGTCGAGGTGCTGGAGGACATTTGTAGGTGAGGTAAGCGTATAGCCGTGTGGGGCATCCGTCTTTTTCTTTAACAAACGACCCGTCTGCGGGGAGAGACTTTGCGAGGCGGACACTGTAACCATCGCGGCAGGAACCCCATGCCCGCTGACATCAAGCATGAAGAGTGCGAGATGTGTTTCATCCAGTTGATGCATATTAAAAATGTCACCGCCGATCCGGTGGCAAGGGCGGTATTGCCACGCGACCTGCAGTCCGTTGATGGCCGGGGGACGTTTCAGTATCAAGCTTTGCTGGATCCCTGACGCGGCTTGCAGGTCTTCATCGAGTTGGGCTTGTTTTTCCCGTAGATGTTGATTCGACGCGACGAGTGACTGCGTGAGCTGGCAGATGCGGATATGGGTGCGAACTCTTGCCAGAATTTCACCTTTATCAAAGGGTTTGGTAATGTAATCGGCCGCCCCAAGTTCCAACCCCTTAATTTTGTTTTTTGCCTCATCCAGAGCTGATAAGAAGATGATAGGGATATGGGCACTTTGCGGGTTACGTTTCAGCTCCGTGCAGACGTCATAGCCATCTTTGTGGGGCATCATAATATCGAGGAGAATGAGATCAGGCACGGCTGATAAGGCGAGTGTGACCGCTTCGACCCCGTCTACCGCTTCGATAATCTCGTAGCGTTCTTTGCGGAGAATCGTTGCTAACAGTTTACGATTAACCGTTGTGTCATCCGCAATTAACACCTTGCCTGGGGTTACAGGGATGCCAACATCGGCGGGTGGTGTGGTTGCCGGTGAAGCCAGGGTGAGGCTCCTTGAATGGTTATGTGACAGAGAGACCTGTTCAACAAGAGGCAGAGGGAAATCTCTTGACGATGCAACGCATCCACGAGACGCCTCTCTGGGCCAATTGGTGTGACACCATGGACTCCATTGTGTGGAATAGATCAAGTATGAGAGAGAGAGATAGTGAGTCCGTACACGCTATCGGCATGTATCAAGGAATTCTTGATACATGGAGCACAATCAAGATGTAATAGATCTGTGTAGTAGGGCCTCATCTACATGCCTACGTGTTCGGGTTCAGGTGCCCTGTACTATGAACATGACTCTACCCTTTGTCAGCAGACACATCGTGTCGTGTGGAAGAGTCGAGTTTCTCGTGCACTTGAGGTGAGGGGGGGCAGATGCTGATGGGAGATATGAGATGGAGTAGGCGTCCAAGATAGCGTAGGAAGAGGCGCAGGTCATGCCTAAATCCTGGGTGAACGCTGTAGAAGGCTTCGGCTAAATACTGTTCGTCTGCAGTCGCATGGCTACCGTAATACACTTCCGCTTCGCTAATAACTCCGAGTTTGCTTTGGACGTAGAGCTGTTGCCAGTATGGTGGGAGGGCTTTGACTGCCGCGACAGTCCGTGGAGGCACACCGACAAAATGCAGTCGGCCTCGCACTATTGAAACAAGTGATGGGAGAAAGATGAGCACAAAGTGACGAAGGGTACAACACGACAGCGTGGTTGCATCCTCATCTTGTGGGACGGATACGAAATGCCACAGTCGAAATGTGTTCCATGTGACGTCGAGTGTGGTGGTAGGTAACCGCACTGCGTCTATACCGAAGCACACTGGTCCTTGCCGTGTGAGTTTGAGCCAGAGCATAGTGAGGAGGAGAAGGGGAGCACACCCGAGCAACAGGCACAACGCGAGCAGTCTCGCCGTGCTCTGGGTGAGCCAGCGACGCATCGGTGGTATGGAGATGCTAGCAAGGAGGGACGTATCCGTTACCGGGACAGTCGCGTTGCTTTCCGGGTCGATCAAGGTGGATTGATCGACGATGACGTTTGTGAGATCGAGGTTTTCACCCACATAGCTGCCTGGAAAAATGACCGTGTGTGCCAGATGTGAGCCGTTATCGAGGATACAATCGTTTCCCACCACGGCGTGGGGGCCAAGGCGTGTATGTGCCCCTATGCGACAGTTTGGGCCTATATACAACGGTGGTGTGAGATGGGCCGTTGGGTGGAGACTGACATTTTGCGAGAGCCAGATGCCCTCTTGAACTTCTCGCCCAGACAGGAGCAATCCGGAAACGGCTTTGGTGAGTGCTTGCCGATGTGAGTCTATGATGTCTGCATACGACTGCATGCGCAGCGGTGTGTCGGTCTTGATAACCTTCCCATCTCGCTGTGCCAATGCCATAACGTACTCTGTGAATCCTCCAAAATCACATGGGTCGGGGAGCAGGCTAAGCTGGGATGGCGCAAGCCATCCCCATCCGCTCCATTCCAAGGGGGCATTGTGGGGCAGAGCAGGTTGCCAGGCAAAAAGTGTGGGAGTGTGTGATCCATGCTGGGGCATGTCGCACACTGCATGCAGCGGTGGAAGAGTGTCGGCATGGCCGATGAGCAGTGGCGGTGTGCTGTGTGTGCCGAGTATCGTATGGAAGGCATACGGGTGCAATACATGGCGCGTGAGATGATAACGAAACGCGCTACCCCAACGTGTGCCATTGCCGAGGAGGTGCTCGATTTGCTCGGGGAGATGACTCAGCACAAAATCAAAATGGCGTATGCCCTGTTCCACAAGTATTTCGACGATGTGTTGCAGAAAGGGGCGATCTACCAGAGGGAGTAAGGCGTTGGGGTAACGTTCGTTCAGGAGGGCCATCTCGGGATTGTAACCCGTGGCAATGATGAGTGCGTGCATATCGTTTATCGTTTATTGGAAAGTTTGAGTTGCTCTTTTCGCCCGTAGCCGGTGTTGTGGGGAGCATCGTTGTGCGTCTCGATGGAGAATGGCAACGTGGGATGCCATTTCTCTCGCAACACGCGTGAGACAAACACCACATTGCCGATCCAATACCTTTTCCACAAGCGCTGCGGTTCCTGGAGAAAGCGATAGAACCATTCACCGCCGAGCTCGCGCACCCATTGGGGCGCACGCGGCAGGCGGCCTGCATAGAAATCGAACAGGCCGCCAACACCCATGGCAATCTTGACGCCAGTGGCATGGAGATGTTGGTGGATCCAGAGCTCTTGATGTGGTGTCCCGAGTGCGACGAGGAGGAGGGAGGCACCGGAAGCCGCGATACGCTGGAGCACGGCAGGTTCTTCGTGCGGAGGATAATACCCGTGCTGCCATCCGACCACACGCACGGTGGGATAGTGGGTGGCGATCCAGTCCCGTACGCTTTCTGCCACTCCGGGGCGAGCGCCGAGGAGAAAGACGCCGTGATCAGTACGGGCCAGGGCAGCGCACAGGCGTGGAAGCATGTCGGTCCCATTGACATTTTCTTTGATGGGTCGCCCTAAAATCGCGCCGGCGAGTTGCAGACCGATGCCGTCTGCAAGTGTCAGTTGCGCGCTACGGCACACCTCGCGATAGGCCCGATGCCGATACGCAATGTTGGCGCAGTCGGCATTAATGAAACAGATCTGGCTGGGTGTGTCGCCATCGAGATGATTCATCAGGGCATCGACCGCCTCTGTCATCGTCATGTTGGTAATGGGCAGGCCGAGAATGGACAGGGTTTTGGCCGGGGGGGCGGTGCTGGGTTTGAGCATCAGGGCTGGGAGGGCGCGGAGTGCAATACCGAAATCTTGCCGCAGACTGTGGGCTGTCACGTATTCACAGTCCATGATCAACTCGGGCTCATAGGCGATATGTATGCGTTGCCGTAACCACCACAAGCCGATGAGACCCGGACGGACCAAGCACCGTTGTTGTACTAAAGGATCATGGAAGGCCACGTGTTCAGGGCTGAGCGGGCGTGGCCCTATAAAAGACATGTCGCCTTTGAGGATGTTTCCTAGTACCGGTAAGCGATTGCAGAGTCCGTGGAGCATCGCAGTATTGTTGGTGGGTTCTGGTGTGCTGAAGGCATATTCCTCAAACACAATGCCGTAGCGGCCAAGACGTTGCGCACGATGCAGGCGTTGCCCACGGAGAGAGTATGTGATGCCGAAGATGAGCAGTAGGGGCGACAAGAGACACAGAAGTATCCCGGCTAGGCTGATGTCAAATAGACGTTTCATGCCTAATAGGCACCTCGACCCAACAGCACTGCCGGAATAGTTTGCATGAGGATTTTGAGATCGAGCCAGAGATTGTGGCTCTCGATGTATTGGATGTCGAGTTGCACTTGTTCGGGGAACGGTAGATTACCCCGTCCGCGCACCTGCCAGAGACACGTCAGGCCAGGCTTGACATCGAGCCGCCGCCGCTCTGCCACGGTATACCCGGCCACTTCTCGCGGTAACGGCGGTCGTGGGCCGACCAACGACATCTGTCCTCGCAATACGTTGAGGAGTTGAGGCAGCTCATCAATGCTGGTTTTGCGAATGATACGGCCGAGAGGAGTGACGCGCGGGTCGCGCTTCATCTTAAACGTGACACCTTCTTGATGCTCATTCTGCGCGAGTAACGCCGCTTGGTATGCTTCGGCGTGCACATGCATCGAGCGGAATTTGGGCAACCAAAATTCCCGGCCCCAACGTCCAACCCTGATTTGCCAATACAGCACGGGACCACGTGATGTGAGCTTGATGCAGAGAGCAGAGAGCAGGAGCACAGGCGAGAGGCCGGCCAGCAAGACCAGCGCGCCGCCGATGTCCAACAGCCATTTGAGCCACTGGCTGCCCGTGACGACGATCATCCAGCTGTATTTTTTTCGCCGCAAACGCCACTGGCGCGCCAGAAGAGTCGCTGAACTGCTTTCTTGGCCAAAGCGATCGTACAGTTCTTCCAATAAGTCCGTGTGGTGCATAGGGGCTCTGTGTTGCACCGCTACTTTCCTTACTTTGTGTCCTTGAGGCGACCGTGTAGCCAGCGAGACATGTCACGTGATGTCTCGCGGAACGTGCCGCGTGAAATCCTCCCGGGGTTTGCCGTTGAGGGAGGTGGGTGAGTTGGCCGCCCTTTGTATAGCAGATCGGCAACATAAGCGGTTTTCGTGAGGGGTTTTTTGGGGGGTGATGGTGTGTGGGAATGCCTACGGCTCGGGAACACCGCGAAGGTGGGATTCGAGTTGATCGAGATAGTGTGAAAAATTGTAGTGTTGTTGTACGTAGCTATATGCCTGCTCGCCAAGGTGTGCTGCCAGCGTCGGCGAGGAAATGAGATGCTGAAGGGCATGGCCGAAAGCCTGAACATCCTGCTCTGGAACAAGTAGACCAGTGTGGTCGTGTTTGAGCCAGTCGGCAATACCTCCGACGTTAAAGGCAACGACGGCACGACCATGCTGCATGGCTTCCAGGCCAACCATACCAAACGGTTCGGGCCAGCGAGAAGGGACCGCAACAACAGTCGCTGCCGAATAATATGCGCCAAGTTGGGCGTGATCGACCCACCCCTGAAAATGGACGCGATCAGCGACACCAAGGCGGCGACTCAGGTCTACTAAAGGGTCGTAGGCGTTACCGGTACCAACCAAGGTCACGACGTAGTCTCCAGTCACATGACGTAATGCTTGCAATAAAAGATCGACGCCTTTACCACGAATCAGTTGGCCGACATATACGATGTGAGGTTTAGTCGGAAGGGGGAGGGGGGATTGGGGTTCAGAGACATGAACCACAGGTGGGAGAATATGCACTTTGGCCGCTGGAAAACCGTTGGAGAGGAGTTCCTCACGCATGAAACGACTACCAACCAAGAGACGGTTGCAGGCATGATTGCGGCGCATCTCGTGGAGTTTGGGGGCGAAACTCCGTAGGGTGAAGCCGGTACGCGTATTGGGATCGCGAGCCACAAACGCTCCATCCACCCAGCAGCGCCAGCCCGCTTTATGATGGCACACTCGGCCACTCAGCGTGAAATACTTGTGCCGCCGCGGACAGCACATGTCGTGATCGTGCACCATGCGGATGGTTGGTGTTGGCGCTGTGCGGAGGAGACATTGGGGCATGGTGGCGACTTTGTGCACGTAGATCGCGTCGGGTACAAGCTCTGCGATGAGCTGGGGGAGCTGCTGCGACACCAAGGTGGATGCAGACGGATGCAACTCAGCACAGGGATAGCACCCGTCGAACAACGTCTGATAGTGCGTCGAGCCTTTGGTGGTTTCCATGCCATAAGCGAGATAACAGGTATGGCCACGTTGCCGCAAGCCCATGGCCGTATCCGCCACGTTTTGCTCGATGCCGCCAAAGTAGCCACAGTGTTCATTGATGAAAAGGATGCGCACGAATGCTATGACCCGCTTCGTTTTTTTGTTTCAGTGGTAGCGTTAATGATGCGTTGCTCGTCTCGAAAGTATATAGGCTCGACATCGTTTAGAATCACCCCAATGATCGGCGTGCCGACTTGCTGTAAATGGTCTATGGACTTCTGCAACGTCGAGCTGGGGCATGATCGGCTGCGCACGACAAAGATAATCGCATCGGCCCACTGCGCTAGAATTTCGGCATCGACATACGGCAGAGCCGGTGGGCCGTCGAGCAGTACAATACTGTAGAGCTCCGAGGCCTTCTCGAGGAGTTCGTGCATGCGGTGGGTGCCGAGGAGGTCTGGAATGACGGCTTCGCCAACTACCGGTAAGCATTCTACCCCGGGCAAGACGGTGGGAGAGACAACCTCTTGCATTTTATCGGCCTCATACGACAGGTATTCTCCCAGGCCTTTGAGGGTCCCCACATCTTCGGGCACCAGGGCGTGGAGATGGCCCTCAGGCATGCCACGGCGGATATTCCCTTCGAGGAGCATGACATATTCATCCTGCCGGCCGAGGCACGCAGCCAAGTTGGCAGTGACGACGGTTTGCCCTTCACCACGCTTAGCACTGACGAGGAGGATGCGCGCACCTTTCTTGGGAACGGCCCGACGGATACGTCTGGCGATAATTTTGAAGTGCTCGGTAAAGGTATCCTCGGTTTCATCGGAGAAGAGCTGGCTTGTGAGGTGGAGTTTCGGGAGGACACCAAGCACAGGCAGGCCGAGCCGCACGGCCAGATCCGCTTCGGATTTGATGGTCGTGTCTTTGAGTTCGAGCAACATAATGAGGAAAAAGCCCGCGATAGTACCACAGAGCGCTACACCGACAAAAATAATCCTGCGGTTCGACCACTCAGGCCTCGGTGGCACTTGGGCGGTTGAAATGACGCTAAAATCGCCTTTTTGGGATTCATAGACGCGCTGGAGTTGTGCGAGGAGGCGCGTGGCCCGTTTCTTTTCGGTTTCAATACCCTCGATCTCTTGGTTCATGGCGAGAAATTGGAGGTGCAGCTTCTTGAGTCCTGTCAGTTTTCGGCGAATGTTTCGCCGAGAATTCTCTAGCTGGGTGACGCGCTCTGCCAGGGCCACCTGCTGCATTTGTGTATCCATCGTTTTCATCAGAATGTCATCGAGGATACGCCGAGAAGGTAGTTGCTTCTGAATATTGGGAGGGAGCACCACGGTATGGAGCTTGTCTAGCTCGTGTTTCCAGTTCCTAATTTGCTCTGTATCGAGGGCCAGGGCTTGTTGCTTCTCATATGCCGAGCGGATTTTGTCGAACTCGGTGTCGGGAATCAAGCCGCGCTTTTTGAGTTTTTGGGCTCGTTCGTATTCCGCTTTACGGAGTGCCAATTCGGCCTGATTTACGTTCCGGTTTTTTTCGTCGACGATCGCCTTGCGTAAGCGTTCCGAGCGAATATTGAGATTGGCCAGGCTTTCGGTTTGTTCCGTCGCACGTTTTTGTTCGTCAGCCACACGGCGTTTCATATCGGCGCCAATCCGATCGATATTCTGTGATTGTAATTCCACCGTGCGCTGATCAATACGGGCTTGTTCGTAACGCAGGTCGAGTGTGGAAAACTCATCCAGATACCATTGAATTTCCTGGTCGAAATCGATGACATTATGGGTCGTGCTGAATTTTTGCAGGGCCTCCATGGCGACGTCGAGTTGTTCCTGCGTCGCATCGAGTTGCCCTTCAACTTCGCGGATCTGTTTGCTGGCTTCCATACGCCGGAGGCGCAACTGATTTTTGAGGAAAACGTCGCGCAAGGTATTGGTTAACGTCGCGACGTCTTCCGCCGTGCCCCAATTACAACGGATGAACATGAGATCGGTCTGTTGGGCAATATCGACCTTACAGGCGCTGCTCAATCCTTGCACGCTCGTATCGAGTCCTAACGTTGTCCGCGTTTCCTCCAGGTTGGAGTGGAGTTTGACCATGTGGATCTGCGTCGTTAGCGGCGGGACAACAGAATGTTTGTCCTCTTGCGACGCGATAATGGTTGGTTGGTAGAGCAAGGCCGTTTCGGCTTCCCACGTATTTATGCCGAATTTCACTGCACAGAAGCCACCCCAGATGACCGCTCCAAGCGCGAAGATGACAAAAATACGCCAACGTTTGCGTAAGCCGATAAGGAGCGTTAAGGGATCGAGCGGTAGCCCCTCTTGCTGCTCCTGGTGTACCAAATCGTTCATGTGGTTTCTCTTGTCTGCTGTATTGAGGGTGCCAGAGTATCAATGGAGGCGTACGCGGCAACTGGCGGTTCTGCGGTGGCTTGCTGATCCGATGGTCTGCGACGTATGGCATGTGCCATATGCTGCTTTTCGCTCGGCGATACACTCCACCACCAGAACACGATGCCGTAGATGAGACAGCCAGGGAGGGCACAGAATCCAACAGCTACCATATCGGCTGGTTGGCACCAGGTCTTCACTCCCAAGGTACAGAAAAATTGGAGTATACCTGGAAGTACGGCCGGTGCTATGGCGCGGAGCCAGTATGTCCGGTAGCTGACGCTGTAGACCGTGCAGGCTTTTCTCAAGACAACAAAAATGTCGATCCCAATTGACGAAATCAGGGTTCCGAGAGCGATGCCGAGCAGCCCGTACGGCCGTGCCATGGCCAGACTCAGAATGATATTTGCCGCTGTACCAAGCATAGTGGCGCGCGCCGTGAAGACGTGATAGCCGGTCATGGTAAAGACCGTCGTTGCCAGGTGCTTCGGGATGGCGATGACCATAGCACTCATGAGGACATGGAGAAGGCTCCCGGCGCTGATAAATTCCGGCCCGACCCAGAAGACAATGAGGTCCTGCCCACTGGTATACAGCACCACCGCCAGCATGACGGCTGGGGCGAGGGCGAATTTTGCACAGTCGACGAGGAGAATGCGGATCTGCTCCTCCTGCCCTTGCCCTTTGAGCTGGGCGACAAGAGGCGCCAGAACGTTGACGAATTGTTTGGTAAGCAGGTGCGCGTTTTCGGCAATCTTGAGGGCAATAGCGTAAACCGCGACGAATGGTAATGGGAGGAAGAGCTTGACGATCATCGGATCGGTGCGCAACAGAATGAGGTTGGAGCTGTTGACCAGTAATTGTGATGCGCTGAACGAGGCCACCTCTTTGAGCAGCGCGCGGTCTGCCAGTCGCCATGAGACGCGTAGCCCTGGGACACAGATGAAAGCAAGAATGCAATACGCGACGTATTCGGCGAACATGGTGACAAGATTGAGCCAGGCAAGGGTGATGAGGCTGACACCATGCTCTAAAGCGAACCATGCAAGGCCCCCGTAGAGCCCTGTGGCGCCCATCTGGGTAAAGTTGATGAGATAAATCTTTTGTTCCCCGAAAAGGATGCCCCGAAACAGCCCGAAGGGTAACTCGACCACCACCAGGCGCGCCGCCAGAATCCAGAGTAACGGCAGAGCCGTTGCGTGAAACGCCTGTGGAATGGCAAACACGTGGGTGAAGTAAAATGAGAGCCCAGCAATGCCCCCTGCTGCAACCAGGGCGAGGCACCCGTTGACAATGAGCAATGTGCTTAAGAGCTGATTGCGTCTGGTGGTATCGTTGCGACCTTTACATTCGGCCACGTATTTCACCACTGTGGTGCCAATACCGAGGTCCAAGAGCCCAAACAGACCCAGGACTGAAAAAGTCAACGACCACAATCCAAACCCTTCGTGCCCCACCGCGCTGATGATTCGTGGTGTGAGCACGAACATCACGAGCAGCATGAGAGCAAACCGGGCATAGTTGGTTAGGGTGTTGACGAGAACATGCGCTGTCTGTGTCACCCTGGAAGTCTCCGTGTTGTTCCTATCAGCTTGACGCATGGCAGATGAGTGCATTTCATGACGTCACTAGAGCTGTTGTCCGGGGCCGGCGGCGCCGCAACCATCCGGTGCGAGGTGTACGTGAACGATCTTGGTTTTCAATGGCATCAGCAAAGCCGACGCTGATGCCGGCAGTAATGGCGAAGAGGTAGGTGACGGGCGAAATCCGTGCCGCCCATTCGAGGAACCCGCTGGCGTGCAAGGTACAGAAGCCCAGGGCAAGCGCGATAAGCAAGATGCCTTGTAAGGAGCGGGAACGCCACCCGCACCTGCCCGCCCGCCAGGCAAACCGTGCGATCACGATGAGAAACACCGCCAGTCCGAGGTAGCCGGTTTCTGCTGCGGTCAGCCAGTAAATATGGTGGACGACTCCCGCCTGCTTTTCGTAGCGCATGACTTTGATGTGCGCGCGGTATTTGGGCGTGTGCGTCAGCACGTAAGAAAAGTTGTTGATGCCGACCCCGAATTTGTGGTCGCGTACCATCATGGCGGCGGCCTGATTGAACTCTTTACGTGCTTCTCCACTACTTTTGGGGGCGTTGAGGAAACGGTCGATAACGTTGTCGGCCACTTTGATGCCTACGACGAGCATGGCAAAAAAGACGATGAATAACGTTGCGGTCACCCGTATCGAGCGTGCCCGCAGGACCGCAACAGTGAGGGTACCAAGTACGCCCGCCCCGGCCAGGAGCATGCCGGCACGTGAGTAGGTGAGTACTACACTACAGGTCATTCCCAAGGTAGTGAGGACGGAGACGATGACGTATACCGGCTTGAAATGGCGGTCGCACAGACCCCACATCAGCAGGAGGGGTATAAGCAGGTTCAGATACAACGGTAGGGTATTGGAGTGATCAAACGGCCCTGGAATGCGATGAATGCCGTCGAGGTAGACTTGTTTGACGGTGAGAAGGGTCGTGAAACTGCCAATGGCGAGAAGCCCCCACCAAATATACTGTGGCGCAACGCGCGTGCGTAGGCAATTGACCGTGCACCAATAGACGATATAGATCCGCACAAATTTGAATAACGTGAAGGCGCTGAGAAGTTTCTGCGGCGCCATTATCGCCGACACACAGGCAAGGCCGAAAAAACCGAGCATCCAACCCGAGTTGTACGGGAACCATGTAAGCCGCTTCGGATACTGGATCAGCATGGCGATTATCAGCGCCCAGGCGATGAGATCGGTCAGGGTGATTTCAAAGCCACGATCCGGGCCGCGGTAGGTTTCCATCGACATGAAGTTGATATTGGCAAAGTCTCCGAGCGCTGTGGAAAAGATCAACGCTGCGAGAAGGAGACCACGTCCGGTTGTAGACCTGGTCGCGAGCCCCAGCATTCCCCCGAAGCCGATCAGAGATGCCAGAGAGAAAAGGAGATATTTCATGTCATGCGTTTCTCACAACGGCTCCGTCGAGGCGCTGGGGGTCCGCAGGGATTTGACCTCATGCCGAGTCTCCCACGCTGTGCTGCGCGCTATGCATACCGGTACGGAAACCGGCGCGCCGTCCGAGTAGGTGGGCCAAACGCAAGATCGGTGCATACAACGCCGTGTAGAAGGCTCTCTGTTGCAAGCAATAGCGCCAGTCATGGAGAACCTGGCGTCCATAGGGCAACACTGAATATCGCAGCAGTGACGCTTGCCACCCTGTCCAGGGAAAAATGGTCGCCTCGGCTTTGCCTTCACCATATTGACGGGCATAGAACTGGCGCCAGGTGTAATTGTGTGAATGCATCACCATAGACGCCGGAGCATAGCGTATCGTGTAACCGCGTTGCTTGGCGCGCCATGTCCACTCGATATCTTCGGAGTAGCGCAGCTGCTCGTTAAACGGCATGTCTCGCCACAGGGAGCGCCGAATGGCAGAGGATGCCATCGAGAAACAATGCCGCCAGGTGTGTTGGCCCTGCCCGTTGCCGTAGGTGTCTTCGGTGTCTTTGGCATACAGCAAGTGACAATCAGGCCGTGGAATTTGTCGGCCGAAGACTGCTGCGACCTGATCGTCGGAGAAACCGTCGAGCAGTGCCTGCAACCATGACGGCTGCTGTGGGGTGCAATCGGAATTCAGAAATACCACGTATTCTCCGTCCGACATTTCCATACCCTGATTCAGAATGCGCCCCGGCACGTAGGTGCCGGCGGGTACATGGATGATGCGGTCGGTATAACGCTTGACCTCGTCGAGGGTGCCGTCTGTGGAGGCATTATCGAAGACGAGCAATTCGAAGGGGCAGTCCTGTTCTGCCAGACGCGCCAAGGTCTCGGCAATCAACGGCATATCGTTGTGGCTGCGCATAATGATGTAAGGCTTCATAATCGGGGCTGTACCTGTTACGTCCTGATTTCGTGCAGCATCAGTGCGTGCACATCGCTGAGCCCCTGCGGCATAGGATCGGGGGTGACATTACTGGCGAACATGGCAAGTGAGTCGGGATCATGCGGGTCATAGCCGTGCATGCCTGCGAGGGGCGCTTCCCCCATAAAGCTGGGGCAAAGCAGCACGCCGGGCTGGAGGAGAAAAAACATCTCACCGTATTTGTTGTCGGGGAAATCACAGCCGTAGGCTGCCAGTTCCGCCGGAGTGAGGATGTGTCCATGCGGTTCGGCGTCCAACTCGGCGCTGATTTGCTCGCGGGCGCGTTCATTAAGGAACCAAAAGCGCGCCATGGTGGAGTCATACACCGCGGCATAGTCGGTGCCGAATCGCACGTCGAGCCGATTGATCGTCTGCATGAGATGACATTGGTCAACGGTATTGGTCATTCCATGGTCGGAAAAGAGATAGACATGCACCGTGTTGTAGCGCTGCTGGGCGAGGCGAATGGCGTAGCGGAGCTCGTCTTCGTACCAGCGAATTTTGTCGTGAATAACGGATGCCTGGGTGCCGTGCGCATGCAGGAGCGCGTCTAGTGCCGCGAGATAGACATAGGCAAAGGAGATGCTCTGCCCTTGCAGTGCCTCTTCCAGTGCTGAGAGATTGGTTTGCTCGCTGGCCCGCCAATCAGAGACGTGGAACGGTATCTGGCGGTCGCGTAGGGTGTCGAAAATAGTCGGGACGCCGTTTGTTATACCGCCAGGCGCATAGAGGTCCCGCTTCTCTGAATAGTCAAACAGGGGCAGATGGCGAAAGGGCATATTGTAGAGCTGAAAGTAGCCGGTATAGCCGTAGTAGCGTTGGAGGGCTTTGCTCAAGAGGTGACGAACACGACCGCGCCGCGTGAGGCTTGTGGGGAACAGGGACAACCAACGGCACGGTCCGAACGGCGAGGTCGTAGGCTGATAGTAGAAGAACGAAAAATGGCCGTGCTCACGCGGGGAGACGCCTGTAAGAATAGTGGGAATGCAGGTTGAGCTGTAACCCAGAACAGTGGCAAGCGGGGCTTTCACCGGAAGTATGTCGTCAAGAAAGCTGTGACGGCGTAAGAGTTCCCATCCGAAGGCGTCGATAAAAATGAACAGACTGAGCTTGTGCTGTGTGATCATTGCGTGCTGCTCGTAGTACGGGAGGGAGAAGTTAGGAGAGCCTCTTGGATACTTAATCCAGAGGGCCAAAAGCTCGGATTGTTTCTTCTTTCGTATTGAAGATATCGATGATTTTGTGGACGCGCACGAGCTCGAAAAGCTTACGAACCGCCGGCGACATGCCGCACAGTTTCAGATCCCCCCCAGCAGTTTTCGACTGCTTCAGGAATGACACAATAGCTCCTAACCCTGTACTGTCGATAAACCGGAGATTACTGAGATCAAATATGACGTTGCTTGATGGATCGAGTTCTGCCGTGATGGTGTCTTTGAGAAGGTGCACGGTGCTCGCATCCAGACGATCCCCCTCGGGGGTCAGTACAATAATGTCGCCAATAACTTCAACTGTTGCTTCCATGTCGAAGCTCTCCTCTCACGAACTTCACTGATGTGCCGGAGCACGATAGGATGCTCACGCCACATACGTCAACAATTGTGCGGGACCAGTCAAAAGATTGACGTATGGAACGTCCACATGCTTGAGCGGCCTGCGAGATTGCGGGCCACCTCTTTGCGACGCCTTGACGGCGTATAACGGGCTTGATGGATAGAAGATTACAGCTAGTCGCTCAAGCCCTCAGGACCTACCCGCGTGCTTTGCGGGTCCTCTCAGGTATGTGAGCAAAACTTGTGCCATACCACGCGTTGCCTCTGGCCAGACACCAAGGGCTTCGCATACAATAGGCATCGCGGCGGACAGGAGGCGAGTGGTTACACGTGAGGCAAAGGGGAGATGCTGCCCGTACGTCGGATGTGGTGCGACCTCGATTTTGCCGTATGCGGTGTTGTCGCAAGCGTTGCCGGTGTACTTGACGGGGTGAGCCTCAACGGCGCTCAATCTGTTGGTGTTTGTGGCGGCTTTTGCGAGTCAATATGGCATTGGTATGCAAGTCTTTGCCTTCGTATGGTTTGTCTGGCCTCGCTGGTCTGTTTCGCCTTCTCCATATATGCCGGTAACATGATGTCTTGACGCAAGGAGTGTGTTATGACGACGGTTCTGTGCCTCCGCTTGGCGGCGATCAGTGGTTTGCTCACCGTGGCACTCGGCGCCTTTGGTGCGCATGGGCTCAAATCCCTGCTGGTCGCCAACGAGACGCTGGCGGTGTGGGAAAAGGCCGTACTCTATCAGATGTTCCACACGCTGGCGCTCTTGGTGCTGGCGTTGCGCCCCTCGGTCAATACCGGTGCTGCGCTTGGATTTGTGATTGGTATTGTGCTGTTTAGTGGCAGTTTGTACGTCTTGGCGGTGACCAATATCCGTTGGTTGGGGGCGATCACACCGCTTGGCGGCGTTGCCTTCTTAGTGGGGTGGCTGCTCATCTTACTACGTCCGTAGCGCGATGCTTGACATGGTCGGGCAATGGCTCTATCGTCGAGCCACACCCGGCCTTTTTGCTTGTATATTCCGTGAACTATGGAGATACCAATGGATTTTTCGCCTTCACCCAAAATGCAGGAACTCCAGGCGAAAGTCACCGCCTTTATGGAGGAGTATATCTACCCAAATGAAGCGGCTGTGGAAGAGGATGTTGTTGACTCGGGGAACCCGTATCACCACTCTTCTATTCTGGAAGATCTCAAGCAGCGAGCACGTGCGCAGGGCTTGTGGAATCTGTTTCTCCCCGATGTGCGCTACGGGGCGGGGCTGACGAACCTGGAGTATGCGCCGTTGTCGGAGATTATGGGGCGAAGCTCCATTGGCTCGCAGGTGTTCAACTGTAGTGCACCCGACACCGGTAATATGGAAATCCTGGCCGAGTTTGGTACGCCGGAGCAACAAGAGCAGTGGTTGAAACCGCTGTTAGACGGTGCCATTCGCAGTTGCTTTTCGATGACCGAGCCCCACACTGCCAGTTCCGATCCCACGAACTTGGCAACCCGTGCTGTCCGTGATGGCGATGAGTATGTCATTACCGGGCGCAAGTGGTTTACCTCCAATGCTATGCATCCCAACTGCCGCATTGCCATTGCCATGGTGGTGACGGATCCCGAGGCTGAGCGGCACCGGCGTGCGACGATGATTTTGGTGCCTTTGGATACGCCGGGGTTTGACATTGTACGGTCTCTGCCGGTCTTCGATTTCCATGGTGAGGGCGGGCATGCCGAGGTTGCCTACAACGAGGTGCGTGTGCCGGTCACCAATCGTTTGGGTGAGGAAGGCAGCGGCTTTGCTATTGCTCAGGCGCGTTTGGGGCCGGGACGTATTCACCACTGCATGCGTGCGATCGGCGGGGCCGAGCGCGCCCTGGAGCTGCTGTGCAAGCGGGCGGCGAGCCGTCACGCCTTTGGTAGTACGTTGATCGAGAAACAGACCGTCCAGAACTGGATCGCTGAGTCCCGTATGCAAATCGACTCCGCCCGGTTGCTGACGCTGTATGCGGCGTGGAAGATGGACACCATTGGCAAGAAAGAGGCGCGTCAAGAGATCTCGATGATCAAGGTGGTTGCTGCCCGCTGTTATCTTGATGTCCTCGATCGGGCGATTCAGGTCCATGGCGCCATGGGGGTTACCAATGATACGCCCCTCGCCCGTATGTGGCAGCATGCCCGGACGCTGCGCATTGTCGATGGACCGGACGAAGTACACTTGCAAGGCATTGCCCGGCGTGAGGCGCGGCAGTATCTCTGAGAACCGCGTCGTTGTATTGTCGGTGCAGGCCAAGAGGACGAAGCATGCTGGGAGCGAAACTTGCCTATGTGACGTTGATCGTGACCGATGTCGACGCAGCCGCCGCGGTGTTTGAGCGGGATTTTGGTTTACCGCGTTCTACCCGCACACTTGGCCGCTCGGGAATGCAAGCGCCGGTACTGGGCATTGGTGCCAGTGCGCTTGTCCTCGTCGCGCCCGGGGACCCGTTCGCCGATGGCGCCTCACGGCCTGGGGTGCATCATATCGCCTTGGGGGTGGCGGATATCCGGGATGCGGTAGGAACGGCGCAAACAGATGGTGTTGGTGTTGCGGCGTTCTCCGATGAGGAGGGGCTGGATGGCAGCCCGCGCGTGCTTCTGGCGCCTGAGTCGACGGCTGGCGTGTGTACCTATCTGACGGAGCCGTTGACGCTTGCACCTGCCGGTACGGGTGGTATTGTCGAACGGCTGGATCACCTTGGGGTGGCCAGCGTCGATAATGCTGCTGCCGTAGATGCCTTTGTGCAGCGCCTTGGCTTTGTGCTCGAGAGTCAGCAGACGGATACCGAAGTCCAGATCGCGGTCGAGAGTTTTACCTCGGATAAGTACGGGGTGGTTTATCATAATCGTCCGCCTCAGCCAGTTGGTGGACTCCGGGTGTCGTTTGTCACGATAGGGGATTGTGAACTCGAATTTCTGCAGGATTTTGATCCGAGCGGGGAGGCGTATGTGGCGCACGGGCAGGCGGGAACCACGCGGCAAGATCGCGGGGCGATCGCGCGTTTTGTCGCGACGCGTGGTCCCGGACTGCATCATCTGGCGGTGAAAGTGCACGACATTGCTGCCTGCCTGGATCGATTACGCGCCGCGGGTCACACGGTCATCGACGCAGTAGGCCGCCCCGGATCACGCCGGGCGCTCATTGGGTTTGTGCATCCGAAAAGTCTATATGGGGTCTTGGTGCACTTGGTGCAGCGCCAACCCGTCAGCGCATGACAGACCAGACAGGGAGATAGTGACGGATGGATGCATTGCATAAAAAGGTTGCAATTGTCGGGGTGGCCGAATCGGATATCGGACGTGTTCCCCACAAAAGTAAATTTCAGCTGTCTGCTGAGGCCAGTCGTTTGGCTTTGGAAGATGCCGGCCTGTCGCGGCAGGACGTCGATGGGATTTTTACCACTATTATTACCGAGGGGGGGCAGTTCTCTACGCTGCTCATGGCGGAATACCTGGGCATCACGCCGCGTTACACGGATTCCACGTCGATTGGCGGCTCCTCGTTTGTGGCATACGTGCAACACGCCGCGATGGCCATCGCCACGGGACGGTGCGAGGTCGCGCTCATCTGCCACGGGAGCACGAATTTATCCGACCGCGGCGGGCGTTCCGGTCCGGTCTCGGCTGCGCAACAGGTCTTCGGGCCGACACAGTTTGAAGAGCCTTACGGCGTGTCGACCATTGGCAGCTACGCGCTGGCTGCACACCGCCACATGTATGAGTACGGCACGACGAGCGAGCAATTAGCCGAGATTGCTGTCGCCACACGAAAATGGGCTAGCTTGAACCCCAAGGCGATGATGCGTGATCCGATTACCATCGACGATGTCATGAACTCGCGCGTGATTGCGTCGCCGTTACATCTACTCGATTGCTGTTTAGTGACTGACGCAGGCGGCGCCGTCGTGTTGACCTCACTGGAGCGGGCGCGTGATTTGGCCAAGCCTCCTATCGCTGTCCTGGGGACTGGGGAGGCGCATACCCACCGCATGATCAGCCAAATGCCGGATCTCACCGAGACGGCGGCCAAAATCTCTGGCAAACAAGCCTTTGAGCGTGCTGGTTTGACGCCTGCCGACATTGATGTGGCAGAGATTTATGACTCGTTTACCATCACCGTGCTTCTGACGTTAGAAAGCCTCGGCTTTTGCGCCAAAGGCGAGGGTGGGGCCTTTGTGTCCGGTCAGCGGACGGCCCCCGGTGGGGATTTCCCCATGAATACGCAAGGCGGGGCGTTGTCGTATACGCATCCGGGAATGTTCGGCATTTTCACCGTCATTGAAGCCGTGCGTCAACTGCGTGGCGAGTGCGGACCACGGCAGGTGCCTGGGGCGGAAGTAGCCTTGTGCAACGGTACGGGTGGTGTTTTGTCGTCGACAGGAACGATTATTCTGGGGAGAGCGTAGCGATGGCGGAGAAACCAGTGCCACGGCCGTATTCGGATACAAAGCCGTATTGGGACGGCACGAAGAATAACCAATTGTGGATTCAACAATGCCTCGACTGCGGCACATTGCAGTTTTACCCGCGTGGAGTGTGCAGTACCTGTCTTTCCAGTAGCTTGTCCTGGAAGCAAGGATCAGGGAAGGGGACGGTCTATTCGTACACGGTCAACTACCGTGCTCCACACCCGGGTTTTACCGAGGATGTGCCGTTTGTTACGGCTATTATCGAGCTGGAAGAAGGGGTGCGCATGATGAGTAACGTGGTGCAATGTGACCCTGACACGGTGGCTATTGGTATGCCGGTGCGCGTGGTTTTTGAGCCGCTGACCGACGAGATTACCCTGCCGAAGTTTCGTCCGGCGTAAGCGGCTGAGGCACTGCGAGGAGGAAAGAGGAGAGACCATGGCTACGACAGCAGGGGTACTGCGGAGCAAAGTTGCCGGTTTGCCACAACAAGACGTCGGGAAAGGCATCGTGCGCCTTGGAGCCCCGCAGATGCAAGCGTTGGGCTTGGAGCGCGGCGATGTGTTGGAGATTCAAGGCAAGCGGACGACTGCGGCCATGGCGTTTCCGGCCTACGCAGAGGATCAAGGCATTGACATCATACGCCTGGATGGCTTGGTGCGCGGTAATGCCCGCGTGGGGATTGGCGAGGAGGTGACACTCGCCAAGGCGGACTGGAAAGAAGCGAAACGCATCACTGTTGCCCCGGCCAAAGAGGGCCTGCGCATTGCCGGCTCCGGTGAAGCGTTGCGCCCAACGCTGGTCTATCGTCCGGTGGTGCAGGGGGATCTCATTTCAACCAGTGTGTTCGATCGTCGACGGCAAGCGGCCGTGGAGCCGCTGGCGAGCGATTTCCTCCGGAGCTTTTTCCAATCGCCGGCGTTTGGCCTGATGGAGATTCGTCTGATGGTGACCGCCACGGTCCCGAAAGGGATTGTCCGCGTCACGGAGGAGACGCAGATTGAGCTGGCGCCGGAGTATCACGAAGCCGAGGCGCGCGGTCCTATGGGCGTCTCGTATGACGATCTCGGTGGGATCAAACCTGTGGTTGACAAGGTCCGGGAAGTGATTGAGTTGCCGCTCAAGCATCCGGAGCTGTTTGACCGTTTGGGTATTGACCCGCCCAAGGGCGTGTTGCTGTACGGACCGCCGGGAACGGGTAAAACGCTCTTGGCTCGAGCCGTGGCGCATGAATCGGAGGCGTATTTTACCTCGATCAACGGCCCCGAAATTATGGGCAAGGCGTATGGCGAGTCGGAAGAGCGGCTACGACAGGTCTTTGAGGAAGCGGAGAAACACGCGCCGGCAATTATTTTTATCGATGAGCTTGATTCGATTGCGCCGAAGCGTGAGGCGGTCACGGGTGAGGTTGAGCGCCGCATCGTGGCGCAGCTTCTGACGCTCATGGACGGCCTGAAAGCCCGGCGGAAGGTCATCGTGATTGGCGCTACCAACCGGGTTGATGCTATTGACTCCGCATTGCGGCGGACCGGACGGTTTGACCGCGAAATCGAGGTGCGGATTCCGGATCAAGAGGGCCGCCTGGAAATATTGCAGATTCACACGCGTGGTATGCCCTTGGGGGCAGATGTCGAGCTCGAGAGTATTGCCGAAGTGACGCATGGCTTTACCGGCTCGGATATTGCGGCATTGGCGAAGGAAGCCGCTTTAATGCGGTTGCGAAAGATTATGCCGACGCTGAATCTGGAGGAGCAGACGATACCGGCCGAGGTGTTGGAGAATCTGGTGGTCGATCGGAGTGACTTTGAGGAAAGCCTGAAGGAAGTGCAACCCTCAGCGTTGCGGGAAATCGTCGTCGAAGTTCCGAATGTCCGTTGGAACGAAGTCGGTGGGTTAGAAGAAGTGAAACAGCTCTTGCACGAGATGGTCGAGCTGCCGCTTAATCAGCCCGAGGCCTTTTTGCGTCTTGGCATTCGCCCGCCGAAGGGGGTGTTGCTCTACGGACCGCCCGGTACTGGAAAAACCATGTTGGCGAAGGCCGTTGCCACCGAGGCGGGAGCGAATTTTCTGACAGCTAAAGGTAGTACGCTGTTGTCGAAGTGGTATGGGGAGTCGGAGAAAAAAATCGCCGAATTTTTTCAGCGCGCCCGCCAGGTGGCGCCGACGATTCTGTTTTTTGACGAACTGGATTCCCTTGCCCCTATTCGGGGCGGAGCACAGGGGGAGCCGCATGTGACCGAGCGGGTGGTTAATCAGCTTCTGGCCGAAATGGACGGGATGGAAGAGTTACGCGGCGTGGTGGTGATGGGTGCCACAAATCGCCCGGACATGATCGATCCGGCGTTGTTGCGCCCGGGCCGATTTGACGAGATTGTCTACGTGTCAATTCCCGATCAACAGGCGCGTCTGGAAATCTTTCGCTCACACACAGCCCCGATGGCATTGGACCAGAACGTCGAGCTCGACAAGTTGGCCGAGATTACCGAGCGGTTTTCGGGTGCTGATATCGCCGGGGCGTGCATGAAGGCTGGACTCTATGCGCTGCGCGAGAACGTCGAGGCGCGCCATGTCACCATGGAGCATTTTTTCCGAGCGGTGAAAGAGGCTGTGCCTTCCGTGACGACGGAGATGGAGCGCGACTATGCTCGGCTGGCGCGCCAGGTGAAGCAGCAGGCGGCGCGTATCGGTTTTGGCGAGTAGCAGACTTGACACGTACGATGTTGCATGGAGATCATACGCCGTATGACTACGATGTTATTGTCGTCCTGGGTGCCGCAGTGTGGCCAGGTGGACGACCGAGTCCCGCCCTCACACGCCGTGTGGTACATGCCGTGCATCTGTTCCAAGCCAAGCAGGCCCCGGTGCTCCTGATGACGGGAGGCTTGGGAAAACATCCACCACATGAAGCCTATCTCATGCGTGATCTGGCTCTTGCCCGGGACGTACCAGCGCAGTTCATCGTGGTCGAAGATCGTGCGACGTCAACGTTTGAGAGTGGTGTCTACTGCGCACCGATCTTCGCGCAACACGGCTGGGCAACCGCACTCATCGTGACCGACGGTTATCACCTTCCCAGAGCAGTATTGACCTTTCGGAGCTTTGGCGTCCGTGCGGTCGGGAGCGCTGCGCCACATCGGTGGCGTAGCTCGTGGAAACGCTTGTGGGCGCATGGCCGCGAGGTCGTGGCGTATCTCTGGTATTGCTGGTTGATTCTTGCCAGGCGTTTCCGGCGTGGTGGGAAGCATGGGGAGTCGAGGTAGTTTGGGCATGGGCACAACAAAGGAGCATAATCGTGACGCGGCTTGATCACGTCCACATTTTCGCTTCGGATATGGACAAAACCGTGCAGTTTTATGCCACGATGTTTGATGCGCGTGTGGTCTACGACACGCAACTGGTAGGACAGCGTAACGTGCGTCTCGATATTGGCGGCATGGCCTTGCATGTGTACGATCAATCCCCGCGCAGCGCCGACCGCGGGCTCATGCACCATCTCGGTATCCTTACCGATGATCTCGATGGTTTAGTCAGCCATATGTGGGCACAGGGTGTTGCCTTCCGCAAAGACATTACGGAGGACGACGCCTTCCGTTACATCATGTGCGAAGCGCCGGATGGTATCCTGCTCGAGCTGTACGAGGTCAAACCCGGGTGTGAATGGATGCTGGAGTGAAGGTCCTCGTGAGATCGTGTCACGCCCGGAGCACTTGGACAGCCTCGACAATCCGGGGCATGGTCACACCGGATTCCCCACGCAGACTCACGGTACACAACGGCGTGAGTTCGCTTTCGTACAGATTCACCTCGATGAGCGCCCCGCCACTATCTCGCACTTGCACCGGAAACCAGGCGGCCGGGTAGACCGTCGCAGACGTTCCGGCTACGATCATGCAATCACACCGCGCCGCAGCTTGTTGACAGCGTTCCAGGACATCAGGAGGAATAGGTTCGCCGAAGGCCACCGTGTCGACTTTGAGGATGCCGTTGCATAACGGGTTCGGACACGGCGGGGGCAGCTCCTCGAGTGAGACGTCGTCAAGCGGTAAACGTAGAGTGCAGCGGATACAACGCACCAGCGTGGAGTTGCCATGAATTTCGGCCAAGTTTTTGCTCCCGGCGCGGCGATGCAGGTTATCAACGTTCTGCGTAATCAGACATTGCAACAAGCCCATCTCTTCCAAGGCGACGAAGGCACGGTGTCCGGGGTTGGGTTCTGCCGCTGCCACGGTTTCCTTGATGATCTGACTCGGGCCGGTAGGTGAGAGGCGCTCTTCCCAGGCCTGTTTGGGATTACGCAAAAACAACTCGTAGCCGTTCATCGGCGGTTCACCGTATTTCGTCCATAACCCACCCGGACCGCGAAACGGCGGAATACCGCTTTCCACCGAAATCCCGGCGCCGGTCAGCGCGACCACGTAGCGTGCGTTGTGCAGTAGCTCGGCTGCACGTTGCACGGCTTCTTCATGGGACTGTTCTGCCATGGTCCTTACCCTCGTGCTCCCGTTAAATTAAACCTTGCTCTTTCAATTGTTGAACATCGTCAGCGCTATACCCCAGCAACTCGGCATAGACGTCGGCATTGTGTTCACCCAGGAGCGGGGCGGCTTTGACGTCCACCGGCGAATCCTCAAGCCGCACCGGGCACCCCGGCATGTTGAACGTGCCGGCCACCGGATGGTTGACGGGGGTAATCATGCCGCGTTCCACAAGATGGGGATCGTTCATGACTTCAACGGTATCCTGGACGGCGCCGCAGGGAATACCTAACGGGCCGACGGCCGCCATGACTTCGCCCTTGGTGTGATCACGACAAAAGGCGGCGAAGATGTCGTTGACTTCGTCAATGCGCTCACCACGATCTTGCGGGGTGCGGTAGCGCGCGTCGCCAATTACATCCTCTCGGCCTATGACGGTGAGCAGTTGGTTCCATACCCGTTCGGAGATGCCCGTGCCGCGGACGAAGACATAATCGTTCGGGCCACCCGGTTTGCACTGGAACAGGTTGGTGAGGTCGCGGGCGCCTCCGCCATAACCGATTCGAGGCAACGGACCATCGCTGGTGTAGTGACCACGAAAACTCGGCCGCAGGAGGTTGACCACCGCTTCTTGCATCGAGAGTTCCAGGCGCTGTCCCTTACCGGTTTTTAAGCGCTGAATATAGGCTGACAGAATACCAATGGCGGTGTGCAGACCAGTCCCGGTGTCTCCGGCTGTAGGGGCCGGCTTGAGCGGCGGTCCATCCGGCATGCCAGTGAGGCTGTAGGCTCCGGCCATGGCCTGGGCAATCATGTCGAAGCTTTTGTATTCGCTATAGGGCCCTGTGGAGCCAAACCCTTTGATGCTGGCGTAGATAATTCGAGGATTGATCTGACGTACCACGTCGTACCCCAGACCGAGATTTTCAATCGTTCCCGGACCGAAATTCTCCACCAGGATATCGGCATGCTCCAGCAGGCGTTTGAAGATGTCGAGGCCTTCCGGGCTTTTCAGATTGAGCGTGATGCTGCGTTTGTTGGCATTTAACAGCAAGAAATACCAACTATCCTTCCCCGGCTCGAGGGCACCAAGGCTACGCCCCTGGTCGCCTTTCGTTGGCTCTTCGATCTTAATGACGTCGGCACCCATCCAGGCCAGCATCATCGTGCACGACGGCCCGGCTTCGAACTGGGTCAGATCAAGAACACGTACACCTTCTAAGGCTTTTTCCATGCCTCGGGCTCCTTCGGGAATAGCAAGGCAGCATTGTCTTTGCCGATACTTGTGTCAGGTCCGGTGCGCACTCCGCATTGCATGCATGGACGGGAAAGCAGCGGTAGGCCTATCCCGTCGAGCATGTGGTGTGTTATACCAGGCAAACGCAGCGGACTCAAGAGATCGTTCGGTGTGCCGAACCACAGACAGTTGCAGCCCTGCGAGGTTTGGGCGACAATCGGCGCGTGAAGCACGAGAGCTGATGGAGGAGAGTGTTATTATGGCCTATACGATTTGGAGTAAGCCATACGGGAGCACGGAGTGGGTGTCCCGTGGGTTGCAACTTGACAGTGAGAAACTGGCTTCGCAGTCGTTTGATATGTACCCCCTCGCGCCAGGGGAGCGGATCCAGCTGCGCGATCCCGATGGATTCGTGCTCGACGAGCGGGTCGACGAGACCCGCCCCCATGCGCTCGACGAGTAAGGCCTCAACCCGATACCAATGAAAATCGCCCTGACTTACAATCTACGATCGACGGGGATGACTGCGCCGACGACCGGATGGGATGACACCTACGCCGAATGGGACGAGCCCGCGACGATTGATGCCGTGCGCGCGGCCTTGTCTACCGAGCACGATGTGGTGCTCGTTGAGGGCCAGAAGCGAGTGGAAGAGCGTCTGTTGGCTGCGAAGCCGGACATGGTGTTCAATTTGGCCGAAGGATGGAAGGGACCTCATCGCGAGGCCAGCATTCCGTTTCTGCTTGAAAGCTGGGGTATCCCTTTTACCGGCTCTTCTTCGCACACGCTGCGCCTGTGTCTGGATAAGGCTGCGGCGAAGCGTGTGTTGCAGCGTCACGGCATGCCCACGCCTGCATATATGGTGATCCATGATCCGGATGCCGTGCCGCGTCTCCAGACGTTTCCGCTGATAGTGAAACCCGTGTTTGAAGGCTCGTCGAAGGGCATCTATGGGGAATCCGTGGTGTCCACCCAGCACGAACTCCTCATGCAAGTCCAGCGGATTATCACGACCTATGACCAGCCAGCCTTGGTTGAGTCGTTTTTGCCGGGACGGGAATTTACTGTGGCTCTCCTGGGGAACGGGGCGCAGGTATGGGCGTTGCCCTTGGTGGAGATTTGCTTTGCGGCGTTACCTGCAGGTGTCGTGCCGGTGTATTCCTACGAAGCCAAGTGGCTTTGGGATACGCCGGAGCACCCTTTAGAGATCTTTGCATGCCCGGCGGAGGTTGGGCCAGCGTTCGAGCAGGAGGTTATCGATCTGTGTTGCCGTGCATTTCGGGTGCTTGGATGCCGTGATTGGGGACGTATCGACGTGCGTCTTGACGCGGCAGGGCAGCCGCATATTTTGGAGATAAATCCGTTGCCGGGAATTCTCCCCGATCCGGAGAGTCACTCGTGCTTTCCCAAGGCCGCTGCAGCCTCGGGCATGACGTATGCCGAGCTCATCTTGCAGGTGTTACAACTGGCGTGTCAGCGTTATGGATTGCCTGTGATGCGATAACGGGCGGCTGCGATCGCAGCCGCCCGTGGCGTGAGGACAACTGAATTTATTGTGAGGCTGGACGGATGGTAATAGCGGTCCGACGGTTTTGCGCCCGTCCCGCTCTGGTGTTGTTCGGGGCTGCGGGTTCAGCCTCGCCCTTCCAGGAGAGATTGAGGCGATCTTCGGCGATGCCGTTGGATTTCAGGTACTCCGCCACAGCTTGCGCCCGCTTTTTCGACAATTCGAGATTGTATGGCGCAGGCCCTGCCGCATCTGCGTGGCCGATCAAATCCGCGTTCAAGGACGGGTCCTCTTTGAGGATCGTGACAATGTTATCCAACTCCTTGATGCCTGCGTCCTGCAGCGCGGCCTGGTTGTTATTGAACAGGACGTCGCCGAACAGGACCTGACGGCTGACAACCGTCACGGTCCCTGTGGTCGTGTCGATGCCGCCGCGACCATCTTCCACGGTAAGACTTACGGTATAAGTCCCGGGTTTCGTATAGCGGTGCGTGCCCACGCCAAACGAATAGTCGGCAGTACTTCCGTCACCGAAATTCCACCGGTAGGTCAGGTTGTCACCGTCCGGGTCTGTTGAGTCATTCGCCTGGAAGGTCAAGAGGCTATTCAGATCACCCTCGGCGGGTAGTAGTAGTTTGGCAACAGGGGCTTGGTTCGCCGGTGGGGGCGCCGGTGCCTGCACCACCGCGCGTTTTGTGGCGAGAGCCTGCGCATCGGCAACCAGGGTTTGCGCCATGGCTAAGGCCTTGGAGTCTTGGCAGGAATAGAAGGTGCCGCGGGCCAATTGGTAGCGTTTTTCAAGTTCGGCAAAGTCATCCGGAAAGCGTTCCTGGGCTCCGGCTTTTTTGGTAGCTTGGAGCTCATCTCTTGCTTGATAAATCTGCGTAAGGGCTGGGGGATCTTGTATTGCACACCCTAAAGCAAACAGACTTGCACAGGCCAGAAGGCCATACCGGCGTGCGTTGCGTACGACTCGTCGATTGATCATGTTTTCCTCTCCATAGTTTTGTGTGCTACTGATACGAAATGGTGTGTTGTCACGGTCGCATGTCATGAAGACTTACCTGATACCATGACAAAGGGAGCAAATATAAAAGCACGGTACTATAGCATGACTTCAGAAATCACACAAGAAAAGAACCATGTGTGAAGTACGGCTGTGATAGGCTCCAGCGTGAGCTTACACCGTGCCGTCGCTGATGGCGCACAACGCAGCCCATGCCGGATACTGCAGACAATGCGTCGTTAGTTTAGCTTTGCCAACTATTGAGGTAATCTTTGTCTTCCAAGGTGTCTGCCCAGGGCGTCACGGAGAGTGGCTGATTCGTTTCCACCAGCAAAAAATATCCTTCCAGCATAAAGGCACCTTCCTGGTCGCGCCGCTCGATGGCGCGGTGGAGTGCACGCGGATGAGGGCCATGGGAAAAGCCGCGGGCGTGAAAGGTAAAACTGCCCGCATCGGAGGTGTCTTTGGAGAAAAAGACGCCTTCGGAGTAGAAAATCACCTCGTCGCGGTCGTGGTTGATGTGGTCAAACGGCACCGGCAAGGAGCGCTCGGCACTTTCCACCGGCCGGGGTACGAAGGAGCAGATTTCAAAGCCTTGCCCCAGAAACGTACAATACGCTGAGGGTGGAACGTGCGCGCGCCAACTCGTGATGGGTTTGATGGCCCGGATGTCGAGTCGAAACGGCGCCAGATCACCGTCCCAGCCAATGATGTCGCACGGATGATGCTCGAAGTGGTAGGAGGTAAACGCGCCGCCTTGCTTAACGATGACTTCGAAATCACCCTCACTGAGGTCGTAGTGTAGTGTCGGGACTTGGATATTGCGGTGATAATAGAGCGCTGCGTCCCCGGTGATACCGGTATCGGGCTTGCGGAATTGCTCGCCATAGTTTTCCAGGTGAAACAGAAACAAGTGCGGACTATCCGGAACGATACGATACAGCGTGCCGCGTGGCAGCCAGACGTAGTACCCCTTTTCCAGCCCGAGCGGGCCGAATTCCGTTTCCAGCACGCCTTCACCTTCGTGCACAAAATAGAGATCGTCACCATCGGCATTGCGGAAAAAATAGGGCATGGGCGCCGTGCAGGTGGTAAGGCCCATGGCGATGTCGTGGTTGTAAAACAGCGTGCGCATGTTGACGATGGCGTCACCGGACTCGATGCCGGCGCGGTGATACTTTCTGGGCATACACGCTTGCGCGCTGGTGCTGCGCGTGCGTCCCGTGACCCATAACGGCGCCACGTCTTCGGCGGGGACCGCCCGGATGGCATCACGTATCCAGCCCGGTCCCGGGTGCGCACGGTAGATATATGCCACGGCATGGTCTACCGTCGGGATAAAGCCGGCTCGCGTATATTCCTGCTCGCGCATCTGCCCCGGGTCGACCCCGGGCGGCAGGCTACCGGGCTCCGGGAGCACGTGCGGTGTGTCGGTCTGCAGGCCGTTGAGCTGGTTGTGGTAGCACCATCCGGTTTGGTACGTGATGGCTTGGGCGTTGGCGACTTGACGTTGCATATCGACCTCCGAAAACAGGGGCAGGACAGCCTTGTTGTGAGAAGGCGTGGAAGACGATCTCCCAGGAGTCTAACGCGCCTCACACGTGGGATCAACGCCGAGAGGGTAGTGTTCTTGGAGGACGTAGTCTCCACGACACCTATACTCCATACTTACATTTCGATCGGCAGGCCCCGCTGGAGTGCTTTTAAATCGCCGAGGAGGAGGAGGGAGCCCGTAACGCAGATCAGATCGGTTGTGTGCGCGACACTGCGAGCCATGTCGAGCGCGGTGAGCGGATCGGGAGCGGTGCGGACGAGGACATTATGGTGTGTGATTGCATCGGCCAGCAGGTGCGGATCGCTGGCACGGGGATGGCTGGAACGGGTGACAATGACCTCATGTGCGAGGGGGGCCAAGATGTCGACGATACCCGAGAGGTTTTTGTCGGTGGAGAGTCCGAGCACGAGGTGGAGGCGGTTGTACTCGAAGAGTTCGGTCAGCGCCTGCCGCAAACAGTGCGCCGATTCGATCGTATGGGCCGCGTCAAGAATAACCCAGGGATGACGCCCGGCGACTTCTAGCCGACCTTCCCACTCGACCTGTTGTAATCCCTGAGAGATGGCGTCATCAGGCAGCGTCCAACCTTGCTGACGTAACTGCGCAGTGACGGCCAGAGCCACGGCCGCATTGGCTGCTTGGTGACGACCTGGCAGTGCCACACGCAGGTCGGTGAGTTCCAAGCCACACCCGGTAAAGTGCATTCGACTCCCTTGCCAGGTGCTTTCGACAATGTCCCAGGTAAAATCCCGCCCGGCGAGCAGCAATTTAGCCTGTTGTTCACGGCAACGGGCTTCCAGCACCTCTACGACTTCCGGTGCTTGTTCGGCGCTCACGACGCAACTGTGCGGTTTGATAATTCCGGCTTTCTCCGTCGCAATGGCCGCCAGGGTGTCGCCCAGAATACGGGTATGTTCCAGGCCGATGGGGGTGATGACAGCAACGCGCGGCGTGAGGACGTTGGTGGTATCAAGACGGCCGCCGAGTCCCACTTCGACAACGGCACAATCGACGTGCTGACGGGCAAAGTGGAGGAAGCTGAGCGCTGTTGTAAGTTCGAAAAAGGTACGAATACGCGCGGTCTGCGTCGGGG
>CAJIAL010000136.1_pt1 | contig 34531 bp, 30 predicted proteins | sample 9199091 | NCBI WGS metagenome assembly CAJIAL01 (sample SAMEA7708270, study PRJEB35096) | sediment metagenome | biome: marine neritic benthic zone biome [ENVO:01000025]; feature: sediment [ENVO:00002007]; material: shallow marine sediment [ENVO:03000034] sea grass bed [ENVO_01000059] ... | reverse complement strand
TGTTTGCCGACGTTGAAGTTTTCGGGGGGGAATAACGCTATGCAGGAGTATTTCTATGCCCTGGCCGATGCCATCACGGCACGCCTGCAGGGCGATGAGGTGTACACTTGTAGTTTCCATGGTGAGGATTCCGATTTCGTGCGCTTTAACCGCAGTGCGGTCCGGCAACCCGGCACGGTGATGCAGCGTGCGCTCAGTCTGGACCTCATCCAGGGTCAGCGGCATGCGGCCGGTGAAGTCGCGCTTTCGGGAGACGTCGCCACAGACGAGGCGCGCATCGACCAGGTACTCACGTCCTTACGAGAGACGCTGCCGCATCTGCCCGAGGACCCGTATATCCTCTATGCCACGGACGTACAGCAGAGTGAGCATCATGGCGAGAACCGTTTGCCGGAGAACGCGCAGGCTGTCGAGGCCATTATCGAGGCTGGACAGGGGCGTGATTTGGTCGGCATTTACGCCGCTGGTGGTATTTACAGCGGCTTTGCCAACTCCCTGGGACAACGCAACTGGTTTGCGAGCTACAGTTTCAATTTTGACTGGAGCTTTTATCACACGGCTGATAAAGCCGTGAAGACGGCCTATGCCGGATTCGCCTGGGATGACGCAGAATTCGCGCACAAAGTCGAGGCGGCGGCGGACCAGTTAGCGGTCTTGCAGCACGCGCCGCAGACGATCGACCCGGGACGCTACCGCGTCTACCTGGCGCCGGCGGCGCTGTACGACATCCTTGAGACCCTGAGTTGGGGCGGTTTCGGGATGAAGGATCATCGCACCAAGCAAACGACTCTCTTGAAGATGATCGAGGACGATGCCCGCTTACATCCGTCCGTGACGCTGTGTGACAACACGCGGGATGGCGTGGCACCGAATTTCCAAGAGGCCGGCTTTCTCAAACCTGACCAGGTGACGCTAATCGACCACGGCGCGTTTCGGGATTGTTTGGTGTCGCCGCGGTCGGCGAAAGAGTATGATGTGCCGACCAACGGGGCGTCCGGTGGGGAATCACCTGTATCGCTCGACATGGCTGCCGGCACCCTGTCGCGTGCGGCAGTGCTGGAGCAACTCGACACGGGTGTTTACATTAATAATGTATGGTATTTGAACTACTCCGATCGCTCCGCCTGTCGCATTACCGGTATGACGCGTTTTGCCACGTTGTGGGTCGAACACGGGGCGATCCAAGCGCCGCTCAGCGTCATGCGTTTCGATGAGTCGATCTATCGGATGTTTGGCGAGCATCTCTTGGCCCTAACCGCAGAACGCGACCTACTGTTAGATGCTGGGAGCTATCATCAGCGTTCCACGAACAGCGGTCGTTTGCCGGGTGCGCTGATCGACGATTTTACCTTTACCCTGTGAGCATGGCAGAGCCCGTTGTCAAGCAGGTGCGCGTTCTGCGCAATATCGGGCTCACATGGGGGCTGTGTGCCGTCATCCTGTGGAGCCTGCGGGCGTACCTCTGGGAACAGAGAGTGGCCATCGGCCTGGGACTACTCCTTGGTTGTGCCCTTGGTGCGGCCCGCTGGCACCTGCTTCGCCGCCGCATCGCGCGCCGTGATCGGCGGTACGAGCGCAATAAAATCTTCGTCCACTACCTCTCCGTGTTTGACCTACTGGTCAATGCTGTCGCGTACAACCTCTATTTGAGTATCCCATTGGGCGTGGGCCTCCTCGCGCTGGTGGCGGTGGGAGTGTTCTCGGCCTGGTGGTCAGTGCTGGGGTGGAGTGCCCTGTGGGTGGCAGCGAGTGTCGTGGCGGTGTGTCTGCTGGGCTATGAGCGGCAGCATGGGCCGGTGTTTTATCAGTACGATAGCGAAGATTGGGGCGGTGCCGAGGGTTTATTGTACCAAGAGGGTAAGGTGGTAGAAGCCTTAGCGCCGAACGGGAAAGTCACCGTGCAGGGGGTGTTGTGGAATGCCGTGTCGATGAGTGGCGAGGCCATCGACGTCGGGACGGCTATCGAGGTGATTGCGCTCGAGCGCCTGACGCTGTATGTCGACCGGCTCCCGGACTGAGCACGACGCGTTTGCCGATTGACCGCGCCTCGTTGTGTATGGGCTACGCCAGGACTGGACGCCAGCGTTGCCCCGCCTTGACGGTGAGTAAGGGCACGAGGCGTTGCCCGGCCCGCACCTGATTCCCCGCCGCGTCGACGAACGTGCAATCACCTTCCTGCAAAGTCAGCACGGCAGCATCACCAGCACTGCCGACACGGAGTGACCCGAGTGTCTCACTCTTGCCTATGGCATATGCGGCCTTGTGGGTGACGCTTGCGATAACCGCTTCCAACGGCATTTCGAGCGCTAAAAACGTCGACATCACGCCCAGCAGGTCATACACGATACGATCGGGGGGTGGCGTGTGGATGTCTGTGCTCAGCGTATCCGGCCAAAACTCCTGCGACACGGCGGCGCGGCCGACATTGAGATCGAAGTGCACCCCCGCATGGCCGACATCCAGCACAATGCCGCGCTCTCGGGCTTCCCGCACTTCCGGGCGAATGCGCCCGTTGCCGTCGAGAATGCCGTTGATATGGCCGTTGAGGATGTGGGTGGCGACATCACCAGGCTGCATAAAATCGAAAATACGCACCAAAGGCAGCGGTGTGCCGCTGACGTGGACCATCATCTGCGCCTTCGTGGCATCCGCAACTTCACGCGCCATGGCCAGCGCCGGCAGGGCATTGGCTTCGCCCGTAGCACGGTAGTCGATCCGCACTTTGACTCCCAAGACATGCTCCGGATTCTCGCCGATGCAGCGAATGGCTTGATCCGTCTGCGCGAAGGCCAGGTTTTGCAGCTCACCGATACGTGCCGTCAGCGACGTCAGTCCCGTGGCACACAGATGCACGAAGGCATAAAGACGCGTCTGCGAGGTCTCCACGACATAGTCCCGCAAGGCCGGGTAGTTGCCCCAGCCGGTACTGCCGGCATCAACCGCCGTGGTGACGCCTGCCGGGAGACACGACGTATCCGGATCAACCGACCCTGGCCAGCCGCGATAGAAGAAGTGGCCATGGATGTCGATCAGACCGGGGGTGACCAGATTGCCGCTGACGTCGATGACCTCGTCAGCCGAGGCGAGGGGAATATCCGGTTCCAACGCCGCGACAAGGCCGTCGCGGAAGGCAATATCACACCGCTGGCGGAAGTCCTGCGAGGGGTCGATGACCTCACCGCCCTTCAGCAGCAGATCATAGTGTGTGGCCATAGAGAGCTCCTGTTCTCGTGACACGGGCGGGTGGGGTTTAGCGTCCAATAAAATTCGGCTGCCGCTTTTCACGGAACGCGGCAGCGCCTTCCTGCCGATCCTGTGACCGTCCGGCGACGGACTGGTTACGCGCTTCCATGTTCAGCACGTCTTCCAGGGACATGTTCATGCCTTGATAGACACCGGTCTTTGCCAAGCCGTGTGCCAGGGTCGGACCATTGGCCAGGCGCTCAGCGAGCTGTTGAGTTTCCGCCGCGAGTTGGTCGGCAGGCACGACCCGGTTGACCAAGCCGATACGTAGGGCTTCCTCTGCGTCGATGATATCCCCCAGCATAATCAGTTCGAGCGCCTTGGAGGTGCCGACCAGGCGTGGGAGCAAATATGTGCCACCGCCGTCCGGCACCAGGCCGATACGCGAAAAGACTTCCCCAAAGCGCGAAGCATCGGAGGCAATGCGCAAGTCCGTGGCGAGTGCTAGATTACACCCGGCGCCCACCGCGACCCCATTGATACACCCAATCACCGGCTTGGGCAGTTGTTGCAAGCGCAAGACGCAGCGGTTCAGCCGTTCGACGACATTCCCCCCGAGGTCGCCATCGAAGAATTTTTGGTCTCCTTCGGCGCCGCGTTCACGTTTTTGATCCCCGCCGGAGGAAAACCCACGTCCGGCGCCCGTCAGTACGACGGCGCGCACCTCCGGGTCGGCTGCGATATCGATCAAGCAGCGTTCGAGTTCGGCCATCATGGCTTCATTCATGGCATTCAGGGTTTCAGGACGATTGAGGGTGAGCGTTGCCACGTTGCCACGTTTTTCGTACAGCACAGGCGCGTCTGCCATGAGTCGACTCCTTATGATGAAAGGGCAAGTGAAGAGAGAATCGTCAGGTACAACTGCCGCATACCCGTGAGCATCGGAGGAATATCGATATATTCCCGCACGGTATGGGCCAGGCCGCCGCGCGTAATCCCGAGGCAGAGCGCGGGAATGCCTTGGCTTAACGGAAGATTGGCATCGGTGCTGGAGGCATTGAAGACTGCAGAGCGCAGTCGGAGACGCTTGCGTACGGCCTGCACGCTTTGGCATAACGGGTGGTCGAGGGGAAGCGTGGCAGCCGGTCGTTGTCCCACGACTCGGCTGGTGACCTGGACGCCGGTATCCTCTTCCACTTTTTGGAAGATGCGTGCTACACGGGTTTCCAACCGCTGTAACGCCGTCGGATCTACCGAACGGAGATCAATGACCATACTCGCACGCGGGGCGATCGTGTTGACGCTTTCGCCACCCGTCACCAGTCCGACATTGTACGTCGTCTTGGGTTGCTGCGGCATTTTCATCCGTGTCATTTGATGAATCGTATTGCCCAGGGCATGAATCGCGCTTGGGGCTCCGAAGGCCCCCCAACTGTGGCCGCCTTCCGTCTCGAACGCGACCTCCAAACGCGTGCTGCCGATGCCCGCATTCCGCACTTCGTCAACACCATGGCCCTCGACCGCAATGACCGTATCGATCTGGTCTGCCCAGGTGTCCAAGAGGGCGCGGATGCCGCAGAGATTGCCGAGTCCTTCTTCCCCGACGTTGCCGGCGAAGATGACGCGGCCGGCCGGCAAGGGGTGGAGACGGCGCATAGCCTCGGCAACGTGTAGCATGGCGGTGACCGCAACGCTATTGTCGCCAATGCTCGGACCATACAAGCGTTGGGCGGTGCGGCGGACCTCCAGGGGTGTCGTGCGCGGAAAAACGGTATCGATATGCGCCGCGACGAGTGTGGTGGGGCCGCTGTCGGCGCCGTGCAATATGCCCGTGACATTCGCGAGGGCATCGACATGCACATCGTCTAGACCGATGGCGCGCATGCGTTGTTCCACATATGTTGCCCGCTCGTCTTCGTCGAACGTTGGCCCTGGTATACGGCACAGATCGAGGGTGGCCTCGATCACGGTCTCGAATGTGTCGGCGAACCAGGCGAGGCTCTCGTCGGTTGCAGTGTCGGGTGAGTGTAAAGTCATCCAAATTTCCTCTCGATCAAAAACATGAGGAACACAGACAGAAGCGTCTCCCCTTGTCGCATACCCCGCATCATAGCACAGACATGACGCGGACTGCAGTGAAGGATTTCATCCATGAAAAAAATTAATCAAAATATTTAAAATCATTCCCTTTACTTTTCGAAGATCGTTGGTAATACTTTTAGCATAAGAAATGCGGTGAGGTCAGGACATAAATAAATGGTCAAAAGCCGTAACAACACGATGGACATCTGAAGGAGGTAGTGAGTATGCCGAGTGTTCTTGAAGCCCCGGAGGCAGTGGCCGAGAAGAAAGTGGACGAGGCCCCCGAAGCGGTTGTAGCCCCTGCGGTACATGGCCAGACTATGGGAGGGTGGCTCAGTCGGCTGCTGGAGTGGCCGTGGGGTAAGAAGCAGTTGCAGCTGCGTATGGCACAGCGGGCGTATAGTGATGCACTCAGTAAGCGTCTCGAAACGCCTATAGATATTGTGGCGCGTGATTACCCATATCTTTTCATCCATTCACTTTCCGGCTAAGCAATGGTTGCAATCGGAAGCGAACTGTAGTATTGACAATGAGGCCCAGGGCAGTGCGATCGCCTGCTATGGGCCTTTTGTTATTGTGAGGGGTGTCGCCTACGTCATACATCACCAACTGCCCCGCCTATGGTAATAACATAAAACCCATGATTCCCACCCCCAGTGAGATAAACAGCCCCAGATAGACAAGAAAGCCGTGGATGTCACGCACATCGGCGTATCGTGGAGTGCCGCGTTTCAGCCGCCAGCCGGTATAGCCTCCTCCCAGAAAGAGGAGCGTGGCGAGGGTAGCGAAATAGAAATGTGTTGATTGAAACGCTGCATGATCCCGGAACCAGGGCATACTCAGGAGCCCCAGTAGATAGCCGCCGCACAAGGCCCCGAGGAAAAACCCCCCGAGTTGTGTGTGGCGTTGGAACACCTCGCGGCGATTGTGCAACGGTCGCCGACGTACGCGGGATTGTTTTAAGGCGAGTCCGAGACGCAAAGTGGCAAAGGCGATAATCAGCACCAGCACTTGGAGGGCGGGATGGACGTATGCAAAAAGCGCTTTCATACCGCCTCCGCGTGTCGCGTGACGAACTGCTGTAAGGCGCGGAAATGTGCCGTCTTCTCGGCGCGGCTCATACGGCCGTTGCGGGCACTGGTTGAGGGGACGACAAAAGCGTGTGAGGTGCCGATACGCGTTGTTTGCGGTCCGAGAGAAACCGTGCGGATTTTGCTATACCAGGCATAGACGCCTTTGCCGTTAAAACACACAACGCGTGGTGCATAGGTGAGAAGCTTGTGCTGGAGGTCCTGTGCCCCCGCATGAGCCTCTGGGGTCGTCAGGTCTGCCGAAGAGGGCGTGGAGCGTTTGACCAAGTCCGTCAAGCCAATACCAAATTCGAGTACGCGTGCGTCGTCGGTGTACGTGAGTGGTTCCGGTACCAGTCCTGTTTCCGCCAGGAGAGGCCAAAACAGATTGCCTCGCCCGGCATAGTAATGTCCGACTGCGGCGGAATAGGTGCCGGGGTTGAAGCCGACGATGACGAGGCGTAAGTGCGGTTGGAGATAATCCGGCAACGTCTGCATGGTATCAGTAATTCGTGTGAGAGTGGTTCAGAGGATTCCGAGCACATATGTAGATGAAGCATGTCCTGCTCTGTGGCTCACGATCTACGTTGCGCAAATAGTAGCAGGTCTGCACTCGCATGGGAATGTTGCACGTTGGCATAGTGTCCTTTCCCGTGTGTCGGGCTGTGACCTGTCTTGGGTGCGGTACAATACAGTGTGAAGAGTACGGGGCCGGTTGTGTTATACACTGTGTGCGACAAGACGTGAACGAAGGACTGCGTAGGTCGTGTTTCGGCCATGATGAACCGTAAGGCAGAGTAACGCAAAGGAGGATGTTTGTGGCGCAACGACGTGTCAATGTCGGGGGAACCTCTGGTGGTTTCGGAGAGTTCCTGTTTGGTGTCGTGTTAATCGTGATCGGTTTTTACATGATTTTTACGAACACGATTGTGCACACGAGCTTTTGGCGCTTGAGTGGATATAACCTGCTCGGTCCCTTGATTATCCTGTTCATGGTTGGCTTGGTCTTCCTCTTTATGCATGGTAAGTCGGTCATAGGCTGGTTGTTCTCTGGCGGTGCGGTGGTTGCCATGGCCGTGGGGATTATCATGAACCTGCGCTTGCACTTCAAAAGCATGACGCTGCTCTCGTCACTGATCATGTTCGGTTTACCGGCTATTGGCTTAGGATTGGCGCTTCGGTCTTTGCGCTCCCACGATAGATAAGCGTGTGCCTGTTGTGGTGTCACAGAAATGAACACCAGCGTGTTAAAGACCTCTGCGGCTCAAGAGTGATCTCGCGCGTTTTGGGCCACAACTTACTGCAATGCAAAGGGTAGCGATCAAATCGGGGTGTTTAGTCAATATGAGACCTACACCCTTGTTTATATGCATCGGTCCATAAGTCGCTAGCCTTACCGTCAATACGTGCGTATACTATGGCAAAAGTTCTTGTAGACTGTATAGAAACGTCAGAAGTATTCTCCACCACAATAGTATGCTCTTATTCCTTTTGTCGAGGTTATGTATGAATGTTCTACACGTTGTTGGAGCTCGCCCAAATTTTATGAAGGCTGCCCCGGTCTTTCAGGCGTTGGCCCGCTCGACACACATACGCCAAGCTCTCGTCCACACCGGACAACATTACAATGTGAATCTCTCTGATATCTTCTTTCAGCAGCTCGGTTTACCGGCACCGGATGTTAACCTTGAAGTGGGTTCGGGAAGTCATGCCCAGCAGACCGCCGAGGTGATACAACGTTTTGAGCAGGTGGTATCAGACCGTCAACCCGACTTGGTGTTGGTGTATGGAGATGTCAATTCCACCATGGCAGCTGCAGTCGTGTGTGCGAAGCTCCTTGTTCCGGTAGGACATGTTGAGGCAGGGTTGCGCTCTGGTGATCGTACGATGCCAGAGGAGATTAATCGCCTCATTACGGATCAAATTGCCGACCTCCTTTTTACACCGTCGGTGGATGGTAACGAGAACCTGGCGCGGGAGGGTGTCACCGCAGACAAAGTGTATTTTGTTGGTAATGTGATGATCGATACCCTGGTGCGGTTGTTACCCGAAGCCCAGGCTCTTTCCTGCGATTATGAGCTTGCAGAACGTTATGCCATGGTCACGCTACATCGTCCGTCGAATGTCGATGAGCCAGAGATGCTAAGGCAGATTGCGCAGACGTTGTGCGCGTTAAGCGAGAAGGTGCACATTGTGTTTCCCATGCATCCACGTACGCGCCAACGCTTGGAAGACTTTGACATACCACTCGCACAACACCCTAACTTTACGGTGCTGGACCCGTTAGGCTATCTGGAGTTCCTTGCGCTACAGAGTCGTGCCACCGTCGTGATCACGGATTCAGGGGGAGTCCAGGAGGAAAGTACATTTTTGGAGGTGCCCTGTTTGACGATCCGTGAGAACACGGAACGACCTGTCACCGTCGAAATGGGGACGAATATTTTGGTCGGCCAAGATATGGCATGTCTCACGGCTGCAGTGAACCGCATTTTGGCAGGAGAGGAGAGGTGCAGTCGTATTCCGCCGTTATGGGATGGCCAAGCAAGTGAACGTCTGGCCGATGTGATTGAAGCTTGGGGCGCGTCGCGTTCGTAGCAGCGTGCTTCAAGTATACGAGTCTGGGAGGTTGCCTGAGGATACCCCCTTACGTTATTGTGAGATGTCCATCTGTGGAGTGTGCCTATGCTTGGGGGAACATGGGAAGAAAACACCGATTTACAAGAAGGGAGAAGCCATGAGAATGGGCATGAGCATCGTTGAGAACAACGCCTTTTCTCTACCTGATGGGTATCCTACCCTCCACGAGAACTCATCTTGGTGGCATGCAATCACCCTTGCCGCGAACCGTGCAAAGGAAGCACTCCCTCATGCCGAGGTGCGTGTAGAGCGCGCGCGACAACTCGTACTGGACGGGCGTATCGAAATCGTGCATTCCAGTCTCGCCAAGGTCACCAGCAGTAGGGGGACCTTCTATACGTCCCTGATTAATGGTGACTGTACGTGCGTTGAATCCGGAAGACGTAATACGTGGTGTCACCATTTGATCGCAACCTGGCTCTATTGCAGTTGTCGCTTATATCTGCAAGTCGTCCAACCGTCGTCCTAAACGGGCCTTGTACTTGAGGGTGGCGTTCATTAGATCATTGTTGCCATTGCACAGTCGTTCGTGCACGCCGAGTAGTAGAGCATAACGTTGCTTTTCACGCCAAAGCGGAGTAGGCTACAGAACCTCACGCAGAGGGTATGGTAACGGCCAGTGGCGGAGGTAGAGAGCTGCGAGCAAGGAGAAGCATACGTGCGCTATCGGCGGTTGGGAAAAACGGAGCTGCAAGTTTCGGAAGTGGGATTTGGGGCGTGGGCCATTGGCGGGAGCAAGCACGGCCATAGCTATGGGCCGACGGACAATGCGGAGTCGTTACGAGCCATTGCACGGGCTTTTGAGTTGGGATGCACGTTTTTCGACACGGCGGATATCTACGGTCATGGCTTGAGCGAAAAGTTGCTGGCGCAAGCACTGCAAAAGCATCGGCACGAGTGCATTATTGCCACCAAGGTCGGCAATGACTTTTACCATGGCCCGTTCCGGAAAAATTTCGATCCGGAGTATATTCGATTTGCTTTAGAAAAAAGTCTGCAACGTTTACAAACGGATTGTATTGATCTCTATCAGTTACATAATCCACCGTTGATGATGCTTGAACGCGGCGAACATTACGCCATCTTGGACGACTTGAAGCAGGCAGGCAAGATTCGGCATTATGGCGTATCGGTACACGATGCGTATGAAGGCATGATGGCCATTGAGACCGGAAAGCCCGAGGTGATACAAGTCGGCTACAATCTTTTGCGCCAGGAGCCACGGGATGAGCTCTTTGCTGTGGCGCAAGAGCAGGACATTGGCCTTATTGCGCGTGAACCGTTGGCGAGTGGGATATTGTCCGGGAAGTATGCCTCCGATACAATATTCGACGCCAGCGATATGCGGGCACAGTGGCCACCGGAATATCTCGCTTTCCAGGTGCAACTGGTTGAGAAGTTGCGGTTTCTTGCCATAGACGAACAACGCACGCTGAGCCAAGCCGCACTGCGTTTTGTCCTCGATGAAGACGCGGTGTCCGTGGTAATTCCTGGGATGAAAACGGTGGCGCAGGTTGAAGCAAATATTGCTGCGGCTGATTTGCCGGCGCTCTCGGCGCGAGAATGCGACATCGTACGCGATATTGTGGACAATGCCATGGATGATCTCTTGTAAAGAATCTATGGCTGCTGGGAAATTATGAGCGGGTTTCTGTCTTCGGTATGAACGTTGACACGCGGATGACGGCGCTCAGCATTTGGCGATTTCGTCGCTGAGGCTTGACGGATAATCGCTTAATCTTCAGGAGTTGTTGGGAGCGTTCGACTTGGTCAAGATATATGATGAGTTGTGCTAATGTGACCCCCTCCATTTTAATCTCGACTGCATCCTCCCTATAGAGGTCGTTCGGCGTACTCACCGTCGGCTTCATGTATTGGATCTGCTCACGAATGCCCGTCTGCCGGGCAAGCTGCTCCAGTCGCGAAAACAGTGAGAAGGTTCGCTGTCGTGTGAGTTGCTGGTTAATCCGGTCGAGCACACGTTTGTGGCGTAGGTATTCACGGCTTTCGGTTTGGATGTCGCGCAATTGACTTTGGGCGGCACGGATCTGTCGATCCAGGCGAGCGGAGCGCGCCAACTGCGGATCAATCACCATCAAAAACACGAGCATGAGCAGGAGCACCACTGCAGCACCGATCACCAATAGTCTTTCCCGGGTCTGCAAGTTCCAGAAAAAATTCATGATACAGCCCCTTGCTGTTGCGCTGCCGAGATGGTCAGTTGAAAGGTCACTTGGTTGGTCGTGGTGGCTTTGGTGGTATTAATCTTCACCGCAGCAATGGCTGGTGCGGATTCCAAAGCATCTTTGAGCTTGACGACGTCGTCATACGAGGTCGTGGTGCCGCTCATGTCGACGGTGGCAGGCGTCATGGTCAGCGTGTCGACATTCAGTGTGAGCGACGCTGGAATATGGGAGCTGATTTCCCGCAAGGTTTGCAGGACAGAGAGCTGGGCGCCATCGAGCCCCCCGAAAGCGCGTAAGCGATTTTGCATCCCCGTGATTTTCTCACGCAGTTGGAAAGCGGGTTGTACCATACGGGTGTCCGGGAGGGTGGTCTGAAAGACTTTGGTGATTTCTTGTTGGAGATGTGCATGGCGTTGGGCTTTTACCCGATTGCCAAAGTACAGCTTGCCCAAGCCCAAACCGAACACCAAGAGAACGAGACAGCCCAGGACGATCAGGTGTCCACGGAGTTCTTCAAAGTTGCGGTGTAAGGCAAACTGCTCACGCCGCAGGTCGATACCTACTGCCTGACGATACATCCCCCGTGTTGCGGCACCAAAGGCCACAGCGTACCGCGACTGCTCCCCAGTAGAAAAGGCGTCACTCTGGACCTGCGTACACGCGTTAGTGCTCAGATGCCAGGATGATACTGGAGTCTGAAGCTGATCTTGTAGCACTGTCGCGAGCGCAGTATATTCATCGAGTGGCATACCCGAGAGGACGATCCCATCAGCTACATACGAGGAGTCCGTGGCATTGTCATACGCGTAGATCGTGTGCTGTATATGTTGACTCAGCCGGGCAGCGTATGTCTCTGGCGGAACTTCCGGGTGCAGCCAGCCATACGTCCAGCTGCGTGCGTAGACCGGGATAGCATCCTGTAGCAAGGTCAAGAGCGTCCTGGTCGGTCGCACGTCGAGCAAGAGCGTGTGGGTGGGAAGCGAGGAGGTGCCGAATACCGCGGCATTAGCCAGGGCGAATACATCAAGATCGATCGTGGTCGGCTCAAGGCCTGCTGCTTGGCACAGTGACAACGCATCAGCAACAACGTCCTGCCGTATCGCCGCCGCGAGTAACGGCGTGGTCGAAGGAGCTGTTGCGGGCAACATCTGAAAATCGGCGATGATTTCGTCGGGTTCGAATGGAATGTACTCATCCAGAGTGTACTTGATAATTTGGCGGATACGGTGCGGATCGGTGAAGGGGACGGTCACATTCCGCAAGGCTGCTTGCGTTGCCGGCAGGGTGACCACGACAGTCTCGCTCTGGAGGCCTTGGGTTTCTATGAGCTCACGGAGGGCATGTTCGTACTGGAGTTGTTGCTCCGCCTGATCCTCGTGATGAGGGAGAGGGAAGTCGCCTGCGGCTGTGACCTCATAGGATTTCGTCGTGCCGCTCAACTGCACAAACCTCAGGCTCTGGGGGCCGAGCTCAATGCCAAGAGTATGTTTCGGCATCAAAAATGCTCTTTCGTTCGCGGTGGCCGTTAGCGTACCAGTGAGTTGATTTCAAAAATAGGTAGTAAGATGGACAGCATAATGCCGAACACGACGAGCGCCATAATGACGATGATGAGCGGTTCGACGAGTGACGTCAAACCTTCCACGCTTGTCTGCACCTCATTGTCGTAGGCTTCAGCGACACGTACGAGCATGTCTTCTAATTGCCCGCTCCGTTCCCCGATCGCGATCATATGGGACACCAAGGGCGGAAAATAGCCGCTCTCACGCAGGGGCGTGGCAATGGATGAGCCTTCGCGAATCAAATCTTTGGCGTCGTCAATGGCTGTGCCCAGTACCGTATTGGTGAGCACGGCGCGGGCGATTTCCAGAGCCGTAAGCAACGGGATTCCGCTTTGTAACAGAATACCGAGTGTCCGGGTAAAACGCGACATAGCCATTTTGAGGACCAGTGGTCCAAAAAGTGGCAGGCGAATCGCCAAGGTGTCGAAAAAACGCGTGCCCCGTTCGGTGCTACGGTAGCGCTGCACGGCCACGAGGCCTCCAAAGGCGCCAAGGGCTAACAACCACCAGAACCGTCGCAAGAAATCACTCACGGCGATGAGCACCAGGGTTGGCCAGGGCAACGTTTGATTCATGTCGGTAAAGATCGTGGTGATGGTCGGTACAACGTAGGTCAGCAAGGCAAACAAGACCAAGCCGCTGATGGCGAGCATAAAGAGCGGATAGTACATCTTTGCCAGCGTTTTCTTCCGGGTGTCAAGCTGTCGTTCGCTGAAATCGGCAAGGCGGAGCAACACAAGCGGCAAGGCGCCACTGGCCTCCCCGGCACGCACCATATTGACGAACAAGGCAGAAAACACCCGTGGGTGTTCGCCTAAGGCTGCCCCCAGACTCGATCCCTCATTGATGCTTTCACGCACTTGGATGAGGGTCTTTCGCAGCGCCGCATTTTCGGTTTGTTCGATGAGCGCGCTGATGGAGTCGACAACCGTCAGGCTCGCGGCTAACAATGTGGCAAACTGGCGTGTCATAATGGTCAGGGCCTGCGGCCGCACTCGGCGTACCAGGGAGAGATCAAGCACGCCACGGCTGCGGGCCTCCGCCTCGGCTTTTTCCGTCTCGAGAATTTCAGTGGGGAAGAGCTTGGATTGCCGGAGTTTCACCCGTGCCGCGCGAGCACTATCAGCGTTGATAATGCCCTTGGCGGTTTTGCCACGCTCATTCAGGGCGATATACGAGTACACCGGCATTTAGTCACTCTCCTGTGTGACTCGAAGCAGCTCTTCTGTCGTGGTAATGCCTTGCAAGACCTTGTGGGCGCCATCTTGTAATAACGTCCGCATGCCCTGTTGGATAGCAGCCGTACGAATGGTACCGGCATTGGTCGATTGCATAATCAGCGGCCGAATGGTGTCATCGAGGGGCAGCAATTCGTAAATGCCCGTGCGGCCACGATAGCCCGTGCCACGGCAGGCGTCACAGCCGCTGGCCCGAAAGAGTTGCCCATTGGATTGCGCGTAGCTCTCAGGGGTTAAACCGATTTCGCGCAGTGTGGCTGCATCCGGGGCGATCGGTTCGCGGCACGTGAAGCACAGCACGCGGACAAGGCGCTGTGCCATCAGCGCCAACACCGAAGAGGAGATCAGAAACGGTTCGATGCCCATATCGAGTAACCGTGTCACCGCACTGGCGGCATCATTCGTGTGTAGTGTGCTGAACACCAGGTGACCAGTGAGCGAGGCTTGGATAGCGATCTCGGCTGTTTCTCGGTCGCGGATTTCCCCGATCATGATGATATCGGGATCCTGGCGGAGGATGGAGCGCAAGCCGTTGGCAAACGTGAGGTCGATTTTCGGGTTGACCTGTGTTTGGCCGACGCCACTGAGCTGATATTCGATGGGGTCTTCCACGGTGATAATATTGATTTCAGCCGCATTAATGCGTTGCAACGTCCCGTACAGCGTGGTGGATTTGCCACTGCCGGTCGGCCCGGTCACCAGGATAATCCCGTGGGAACGCTGGATGAGGCGCACATAGAGCTGCAACATGTCGGGATGAAAGCCGATATCTTCAAGTTCGCGTAAGGCATCGGATTTGTCCAACAGGCGCAACACAATACGCTCACCAAATGCTGTGGGCAAGACGGAGACGCGGATGTCAATTTCCTTGTTACGGACGCGGATCGCGATGCGGCCGTCTTGCGGCAGACGCTTCTCGGCGATGTTGAGGTCCGCCATGATTTTGAGACGGGATGTGATGGCAGCTTGCAGTCGGATGTTGGGTTCCAGCACCTCATGCAGCACGCCGTCGATGCGGTAGCGTACCTTGAGGGAGCGCTCAAACGGTTCGATGTGGATGTCACTAGCGCGATCTTGCACGGCCTGCGACAAGATGAGATTGACCAGCTGAATAATCGGGGCTTCGGAATCATGGTCGAGCAGGTCTTGCGGCCCTTCCAGATTATGGGCCAGGCGCCCCATGTCCTCGGTGTCGAGGTCCTCGATGACCTTCGCCGCCGTTTGCGAATCCGAGTCGTACAAGCGATTGAGCGCACCGATGATTTCGCGTTCGGTGCTGACGACGGTGTCGACCGGGGCGTGGAGTAACTGGCTGACATCATCCAGGGGTTGTACGTCAAAAGGGTTGCTCGTTGCGACTAAGATACTGCCTTCCTGTCTGCGAATCGGTATCAGCTTATGTTGCCGGGCGAAGGTAAGCGGAATCTGTTGCATGAGGGTGACGTCGAATTCGTGTTCGGGGAGTTCTTTCCAGTACGGCAGCCCCAAATGCTGCCCCTGGGCTTGCCGGAGCTCCTCCTCACTGATCAGGTGCTGTTTCAGCAACACTTCTTCAAGGCGTAAGCCGCGTTGCTCGCGGAGTTCTTCAGCCCGAGCAAGATCGTCCGCCGTGAGTGAAGTGGCACCGAGCAGTCTATCCACGAATGGGGTGTGACCCATAAGAATACTCCTTACACCGTAGCTGCGGATAGCACCGCAGCATAGCGAGAACACATGCACTGAGGGGAGAGAGGCGCGGCCACAACTCTTGCCCCCGCAGTGTAGTGAACCGCATTTAGTTGAGCAACAACTCAAGGTTGCCTTGGGGTTGGTTCTGCTGCAGTTGCTGCTCGATCTCCGGAGCCTTCTCCGATTGCTGCCGCTTATGTTCAGTGACCCGCGCAACATCAGTCGGCGTGTTGAGAATATGCGGCGTGATAAAAATCAACAAGTTGTTTTTCCGCTTATCTCGCGATTGTTGTTTGAACGCCCAGCCTAGCAGGGGTATGTTGCCCAAGCAAGGGACTTGTGTCACGGCCTCGTTGTTATCCTCCCGAATCAGCCCGCCAATGACGATCGTCTGATCGTCGTCTACGATTACTGTCGTTTGCGTCGACCGTTTGGTCGTCGTGACGGCTCCCACCTCTGCCTCTGACACGAACGCGGTGAGTTCAAAAAACAGATTCAGCCGTACGGTTTTGCCCTGGCTGATCTGCGGCGTAATACGGAGGGTAATCCCTGTATCCCGGAATTCGAACGAACGCGTGGTCGACACCACCCCACCCGACGGGGTGTCTTGCGCCGTGCGCAAGAAGGGGCGTTCTTCACCGATGATAATTTCTGCTTCTTCGTTGTCGGTGGTCAGTAAGTTCGGGGTAGCGAGAACGTCGACATTGGAATTGCCCTCGAAAGCCCGCAATACTGCCGGGATATTCAAGATCTCTGTACCACCAATCGTGAATGAATCACGCAGGGCGCCGATGAGCAAGCCAGGCACGGGAGCGAGGGGGTTAACGGTGAGCGTGTTGAGCACCCCCGTTTGCTCTGTACCGGTTGAACTGCCAAAGACCTGGGTGCCGTTCGGTTCATCGATCACGCGCCATTCGACTCCCAGGTCCCGTGCTGTGCCCAGTGTGACCTCGGCAAAGAGCGTTTCGACTAGGACTTGCGAACGGCGAATATCGAGTTTTTCGATAATTTCTTTCAGCACGGCATAGGCTTCTGGTGGGGCGATGATCACGAGGGCATTGGTGGGTGTATCTGCCGTAATGGTGATGCCCAACGGTGTTGACCCTGTTGTGCCCCCTGCCCGGCGCGTGGGTTGTGGTGGCCGCCCTCGTTGGGGTGTCGTGCCCTGTGGGGGGGCGCTGGGAGCGGTAGTGCGCGCAATCTCTGAAGCTTGTGCCGTGAGGACCTGGGCGAGTTCTTCCGCGTTGGCATGTGCCAGATAATACACGTGAATTTGCCCCAGGCCTTCCGGGGTGGGAATGTCGAGTTTGCGGATGAGATTTTCCGCCGCCTCCATGTCACTCGGAGTGGCGATAACCACCAAGCTATTCGTGCGGCTGTCGGCGATAATTTTGGGGGCTGTGGGCGCTCGGCGTAGCGAGGCTTGTTGCGCCTGCTGTCTCCTTTGCCGCCGGCGCTGCCGCGCCTGCTGTTGTGGTGATGTGCTGCTCTCTGTTTGTCCGGCCTGGGCGAGGCCTTCCAGCGCCGATTGCAACGACGCGGCCATTTGATCCGCTGAAGCATGCTGCAAAGGGATCACTTTGAGCACCGAGGAGGGGGCTTCCACATCCAGTGCGCGAATAATGGTCATAAGTCGTGCGATGTTCGACGCGATCTCGGTCAGAATCAGCGTGTTCGTCGGGGCATAGGCCAGTAAACTGCTTTCTTTGGAGACCAAGCCGGAGAGAATACCGCGGATCTCATTGGCATCGGCATGCCGTAATGGAATGAGCTGGGTGATGAACTCGTCGTTGGCTGAGCGTGACGGTCTGTGGCCGTCAATCGTGGTAGGGAGAGGGCTTTCCTTCACCTCCCGGGAAGGGATGATTTTGATGATAGATCCCTGCGGCACGACGGTAAATCCTTGGATCTCGAGGATCGAGAGAAAGACATTGTAGGCTTCACCAATACTGACTGGACGTGGGGCAATGACGGTGACCTTCCCCCGAACTTTTTCGTCGACCAGAAAGTTCTTGCCAGTCAGATCGCTCATCAGATTGATGATTTGCATGATGTCGACATCTTTGAAATTCATCAAAATCCCGTCGGTTACTGCCTGCCCGTTGGTTTGAGGCGGCTCGGTGGCTTGCTGCGCCGGTGTGGCACTTTCCGTCGCCAAGCGGGCGGCGGTACTTGGCTGCAGGTGAAACGAGAGCAACAGCAACAGACAGGTCAGAAGCAGAAAGGGAACACGATACATGGGACCTCGCATCAGACGTTGGGAAGTATCAACGGATTTCATATGTCAGCGTTGTCGGGCGATTGTTGCGGAGAACTTGCAGACGAATCGTTCCTGCTTGTTGCAATTGTTGGTACGCTTTCAGGGCGTCTTCCGGTGAGCCAACACCCAAGCCATTGACTTTTTGGAGGACATCGCCATTTTGCAGGCCCACTTGCGTTAACAGGCTGCCGCGTCGCATCCGGGTGAGGCGAAAACCTTGTGATTGGCCTTGCACCATATATGGCCGTGCCCGGGCCATCTTCGAGAGCTTGGTAATATCGGTGAACTCGTCAACAACTTGACGGCTAACGCGCCATGTCGCCGCATCGAGTCGTGCGATACCATCCTCCGTATCGTCGGACACCTGAGGAGAGGAAAGCGCGGTGTCACGGGCACTCGATCTCGGGGGCTCGCTTGCCCCGAGGTTTTCTACAAAGCAGAGTGATTCATATGTGCCATCTTTATCTAACACCATACAATCAGAACGTATTTCGATGATACGGGCCTGTTGAATGACGTCTCCGACTTGATAGAGGGCTTGGGCTCCACGATTTTTCAGATCCTCAATAATAGCATAATGTTGATTATCCGCTCCTACGACCGTGCCTGCGAGTTTGAGTTCCAGCTTCGTTGCACGCGGTGTTTCCTTGATGACCGGCTTGGGTTGCGATGTCGTAGTGCGTGTGGGGTCCGGCGGGTTGGCATTAAAGATATTCCGCGTGCTGATAATGGCATAATCCTGCGCCGCTGGCCGTGTTTGGCGTGTGAGCGGTTGTTGGGTGCGCAGCGGTGTGGAGACTTGCGGTGTTGACAATTGCGCACTGATTGTGGAGGTCACCATGGTAGCCCCTAAGGCCGCTGCAGCAGTGATGAGCACGAGATATCCGAGCCAGAAATACTGCTGTATCATGGTGACGACCCTAACAATTGGCGGAAGACAGGGGTGGTACGTACCTGGGTGAAATCGGCGTCGGTCTGAGCCCACTGCTGGGCGTCGGGCTCCCGTTGTATCGCCTGGCGCAGATACTGCGCCGCCTTGTCGCTTTCCCCTGTGCGGGCGTATACACAAGCGAGATTGTAGTACGCCAGTCCGGACTCGCTTTCCGTGCGCAACGCGTGTTGCAATTCTACAATGGCTTGATCGTGCATGGCGAGCTGGAGATACGTACTGCCGAGATTGTTGCGGGCTTTGCCGTAAGCCGGATCCACCTCGAGGGCTTTATGATACATGCCAAGGGCTTGGTAATACTGTTTGCGTGCATAATAGAGATTCCCCAGACTATTGAACGCACCTTTGAGAGTCGGGTCGAGGGCGACGGTTTGCTGCAAAAGCGCCAAGGCACGTTCAGTCTCTCCGCTCCGTTGGGCTTCCAACGCCTGGGTAAAGAGCGCCTGGGCGGTTACGCGGAGCTGGGCGGTTGGCTCCGGTGATGTCGTGACACGGGGCGTCTGTGTCTGTAAGGCCGGAGCAGGTGGACGAGCGATACGTTGCGCGGGCTCGGTGGCCGCCGCCGATGGTGGTGGTGGCGGCGGCGGTGTAGCAGTTGGCGGGTCTTGCCGAGCCGCTACAACGCGTGTCGCCGTGGTGGGCATGGTTGGGGGTGTTGACGGTTGCAGATGCTGGTTGCTCGCCGTCTGTAGCGCTGATGTGGGTGTCGGCTGGCGGGGCACTGGTGCCACAGATTGAGGCGTAGGGAGTGTCGGTTCGCGCAGAGGCTGTGGCGTGTGGCGCATTGCTGCAACCGTATGATTCGTCCTGTGCCACTGAATATAGAGGCCGCTGCCGACTGTGAGTGCCAGGACGCCACCGACCGTAAGAAAGAGCCAGGAAGTTCGTTGTTGCCTGAAGCGTGTCGAAGGCTCAGGCTGCGACGTCACACCTCCCGTATGTATTTGGCGCTCACGTTGCGCTTTTTTCAAGGCTTGATGGATGATGCTCATGCGCGTTGGCTCTATGTCGTGTCTGCGAGGATGCGTGTATCCAGGTGTAACAGCATCATCAGCGTTTGTGGGCCGACGTGTCCATCGACCGTCAGCTGATTGGCCTGCTGAAAGGCTTTGACGGCCTGCGCGGTTTGGAGGCCGAAATAATTCGAAGGTGGTCCGGGGTGATAGCCGAGGTCGTGCAGAACCTGTTGCAAGGCATGCACCCGTGCACCGCGTGTACCTGGTCGAAGAATAGGGGCGCGCTGTGTCGCTGTTTCAAGTGTCAAGTATAGCTTGCCCGACCAGGCTGTATAGAGGTCTGGGAGCGCCACTTTGGTGAGACCGTCCGGTTCCCGATAGAGCAGTGCATGGTCGGGAAACACTTTGGCCAAGACCCAAAACGTGGGTGGGGCCAATGGCGCGTTTGGGACAATTTCCAGAAGGCATGGCCGCGTAAAACGGCGTAACTGTGCCGGCCCGACATGCACCGCCATGACGTCAAGCCCCACAGCCTGTGCTTCCTGAGAGAGGAGAGTGTCTCGGTCTGCTATCGGGGTAGTATCCTGAAACGCGAAGAGCTGTTCGGTGTGCGTTTTCATTTGCCACAACCGCTGGAGCAGCACCACCGCCGTTGGGGAAGGTTGATGCAGCTGCGACACCGGTTGCGGCGGAACAGGCGGTGGTGTCGGCAAGGCGACAGGCGCAGGTATCGCCATGGGCGCAGGCGCAGGAACTCGCTCTGACTCTGGAGGTACTTGTGTCAGCGCTGACACCCGGTGCGGAATAACGTGTCGTATGTAATCCTGCACGGCAGGTATGGCCACAATCCAGCTGGCGAGACTGAGTACGCCTATGCCAGCCAGCAGCCCCAAGGAGAGGCGGGCGTAAACCACGGAGGCACGATTCCGGGGCGCTGGTCCCCAGGCCCCCGTGAGGTCGTTGACGCTCAGCCGGACGATACGTGCGGTAATGCGACGAGTTTCGCGTACGTACGCCGTCATGAGAATGCGATCACAGAGGAGGTTGATACGACGGGGAAGCCCACCACAATGCCGATGAATCACGGACCATGCTCGTGCGGTAAAGTGCACGCTGTTGGCGGCACCGGCAACGCTCAAGCGATGCAGGACGTAATGTTTCGTTTCGGCCGCTGTGAGGCTGCGAATATGATAGCGTACTGCAATCCGTTGGGTGAGCTGTCGCATCTGCGGCATCGCCAGTTTGTCCCGTAACTCCGGCTGCCCGACCAGCACGACTTGTACGAGCTTGCCGCTCTCGGTTTCGAGATTGGACAGCATCCGCAGTTGCTCCAGCACCGCGGGATCCATGTTTTGCGTTTCATCGATAATCACCACAGCGTTCCGACCTGCAGCATATTCCTGCAACAGAAAGTGATTCAGCGTGTCGATGTAGGCTTGCCGCGAGGCGCCCTCGCAGGGGAGGCCGAAGTCGTGCAAAATCGCCTGTAACAGCTCGATTTCGCTGAGATACGAGTTGAGAATAAGGGCCGTTGACACCGTCGCGTCGAGTTCGTTCAAGAGGGCACGGCAGAGAATGGTTTTGCCGGTCCCGACTTCCCCGGTGATTTCGATAAACCCGCGCCGCTCGTTAATCCCGTAGCGGAGATGACTCAGGGCAGCCTCATGTTGCGGACTTTGGAAGAAGAAGCGAGGGTCCGGTGTCAGATTAAACGGCTGTTCCCGCAAGCTGAAGAAGTCTTGATACACCTGCTTATGACCTTTCTTGCGGCCGGAGAGGCAATGCCGAGGAATGCATGGTGAGTCGGTACTATATCGCTCAAGAGTTCACAATACAAATGCATAAAGAAACTGTAAAAAATCCGGGGATAGGTGTCAATGGCTTTCCCCTGGGGTTGAAGCTTTATGGAGGCGTAGGGCACGAATATGGAGTTCGAGCTGTTGTTGCCCACGCCAGGTATTGATGGTCGGCGCAAAGGCAAGGTCCACGAGAGCAGCGGGCGGCACGGCAAGGACCTGCTCGGCTTGATTAAAGGCAATCGCGTCGAGTACGACACTCTCTTGAGAGACACGGAATCGTGCGTGCTGCTTTTGTTGGCCGAGCGCTCGGACAGGAGACATGATACGGGCGCCTTGAACGCCCAGAAGTGGTGTCGGGTTGCCGGCGCCGTGTGGCGCAAAACGCGCCAAGTGCTCCATGAAGTCCGCCGTGATGTCAGCCAGGCGAACGTACATATCGAGATGGAGGGTGGGTTCGAGATCGTCGGATGTCAGGGTTTCATCGGCAAAGCGAATTAGATCTTCTTGCAGGAAAGGCAGTTGCGACACGTCCATGGTGAGCCCTGCGGCATATTTATGCCCGCCGAAGCGCTGCAGCCAGCGGGCGCAGTGCTGCAGACCCTGGTAAAGATTGAAGGCCGGAATACTGCGCCCCGAGCCGCGGGCGCTGTTGTCTTCAATTTGGAGCAGAATGGTGGGACGGTGGTAGGTCTCGGCGATACGGGCCGCGACGATACCGACCACCCCGTGATGCCAGGACGGATCCCCCAAGACGATGGCTGCAGGAGGACGACCGCTATATTGGCGAACAATACGGTCGTGTACGGCATCTTCGATCGCGCGTTGCAGGTTCCTGCGTTCCTGATTCACCTCGTCGAGGACGTGTGCCAGCCGGGTGGCTTCCTGCGGATCGCTGGCCGTGAGCAGCGCCACTCCGTGTGCTGCAGAGCCGAGACGGCCGCTGGCATTGAGCCGCGGGGCAAGTTGAAAACCAACTTCGCCGGCGTTCGCGGTTTTCCCCTCACGCTGGCTCACACGGCGTAGAGCTTGCACGCCGATCTTGCGGGTGTGGGTTAGCTCATGTAGCCCAAAAGCCACGAGCACCCGGTTTTCGTCACGCAGCGGGGTGACATCGGCAATCGTGCCCAAGGCGGCGAGGTCGAGATGCCGTTTGAGGTTGGGCAAACGATCCGTCAGTAGGTTGGCCTCACGCAGAGCGGCGCGCAGGGCGGTGATGAATTTGAACACGACGCCGACGCCACACAAATCTTTGTTGGGGTACGGACAGGACGGTTGGTGCGGATTCAGTAAGGCATAGGCATCGGGCAAGACGTCGGGGGGCTGATGATGATCGGTGATGATGGTATCGATGCCTAAGGTGCGTGCCAGCGCGATTTCTTCCACGGCGGTAATGCCGCAATCCACGGTGATCAGTAGATGGACCCCGTTGTTCGCAAGGTGATGCATGGCAGCAGCGTTGAGCCCATAGCCCTCACTGGAGCGTTCCGGGATGTAATACGGTACGTCAAACCCGAGTTCGCGGAAGAAGGTCAGGAGTAAGGCTGTACCGGTCACTCCGTCGACGTCGTAATCGCCGTAGACGGTGAGCGTCTCGCGCTGCTGCAGCGCCGTCAGGACGCGCACAACGGCGCGATCCATGCCGAGCATGGTATAGGGATCTTGCAAGTCGTGTAGTGAGGGAGTCAGAAACGCCTGAGCATGTGCCGCCTCGGTAATGCCGCGATTGAGGAGCAGTTGACTCAAAAGCGGAGGGAGTCCTGTGGCGGTAGCGAGCGCGTGTTGGGCAGTGGGATCGGGCGGCGTAACGTGCCAGCGTGTGGGTGTCATAACCTGCTTTTCATGTGGGAGTTGCGAGCGTCCGGGCCACACCATACCGTAGCCCTCCGGCGGCCGTCAAGGTTGACTTGTGTGGCGTTCTAGGGTAGGTTTCGGCAGGTGGTATGCAGCATGTGGAAAGGAAAACATTGCAACCACAGCGTTGGTTTTTTTGCCTCATATTGCCCTGCTTGCTAGCCCTGACGGCGTGCTCGTCGCCGGACGATTCCTCACGTCAAATTTTGCGCATCGGTCTCGAGACGGCTCCCCTACAGTTTGATCCGCGCTTTACCCTCGATGCCGCCTCGCATCGCGTCGGGCAACTCCTCTACAATAGCCTCGTGCGGCTTGATGCCCAAGCCCAAATTGTCCCTGATCTCGCGACGTCGTGGGACACGCCGGATGCCACCACCTATGTCTTTCACCTGCGCCGTGATGTGCGCTGGCACGATGGCACGCCGCTGACGGCGACTGATGTCCACTATACTTTTACTTCGCTGCTTGATCCCGCCACGCAATCGCCAAAACGCACCAGCTTTGCCATGATTCGATCGGTGGAGGCGGTGTCGGAGCATACGATTCGCTTCATCCTCACTGAGCCGTTTGCGCCGTTTTTGACCAATAACATGACCCTGGGTATCGTACCGCGCCCACGCGATGACACGCCGCCGGGACCGCGCAACACGCATCCGATCGGCACCGGGCCGTTTGCCTTTGTCAAACACGAGCCCAATAGGGCGATTCATCTGCAAGCGTACGCGGACTATTTTGATGGCCGCCCGGCACTGGACGGCGTCGTCTTGCGTATTCTCCCCGATCCGATGGTGCGTTTGTTCGAGCTACAAAAAGGCAATGTCGATCTGCTCCAAAACGCGCTGCCGCCGGATTTGCTCGTGCAGCTCCGCGAAGACACCCGTTTTACTGTCGTGGAAGCGCCCGGCACGAATTTTACCTATGTCGGGTTGAACAGCGAGGATCCTATTCTGCGTCAGGTGCAGGTGCGCCAGGCGTTAGCGCATGCGATTGACCGGCAGGCGCTGATCACCCACGTCTTACGGGGACTCGCACAACCGGCGGATGGCATGTTACCGGCGAGTCACTGGGCATACGCGCCACAAGTCGACCGCTATCCGTTCGATCTCGAGCGCGCGGCCCAGCTGTTAGACGCTGCCGGTTTTCCCGATCCGGATGGCCCTGGGCCGCAGCCGCGGTTTCATCTCGTCTATAAAACGTCGCAGGACGAGGTGCGGCGGCGCATTGCCGAAGTCATTCAGGAGTCATGGCGTCGCATCGGAGTCAGTCTGGACATTCGCAGTTACGAATGGGGCACATTCTTCGGCGACATCCGTGCCGGCAATTTTCAGCTCTATGCCTTGACGTGGGTCGGCGTCAGCGAGCCGGATCATTTCCACTATGTCCTGCATTCTCAGTCTGTCCCACCCGCAGGGGCCAATCGTGGCCGCTATATCAATCCCCGTCTGGATACGTTACTTGATCAGGGACGCCGCACGACGGATGTGGCGCCGCGCCGCACGCTCTATCAAGAGGCGCAAGCCATAGTGGCGGCGGAGTTGCCCTACATTCCGCTGTGGCATCAGACCAACGTGGCGGTGTTACGGGCCACGTATACCGGATACCGGATGAGCCCGTCGGGCGATTTTCGGGCCATTCGCTTTATTCGCCCGCGGCACGCATCTGCCGCGTCTATGTAGCTGCATGAACACCGTCGTCTTCCGCCGCTTACTCTTCGTGCTGCCCGTCATGTGGGGCGTCTCAACCTTTGTTTTTCTTATCATCCACTTGATTCCCGGCGATCCGATTGATGTGATGTTGGGGGAAACCGCGAGCACTGTCGATCGAGAAACACTGCGACAGCAGCTCGGGCTGGACCGTCCCCTTTGGGAGCAATATCTGACGTTTGGGCGCCGTCTTACCCAGGGCGATTTGGGATACTCCCTGTACACGCGGCGCCCGGTGCGCACCTTGATTGCCGAGCGTTTTCCGGCCACGCTCATGTTGGCGGTCGCGTCGCTGCTTGTGGCGCTGGGGCTGGCCTTACCGCTCGGGGTCTTGGCGGCGTTGCGGCCGCGTTCGCTACTCGACTCCGCGTCGATGGTGCTGGCGCTTCTCGGTGTGTCGATGCCCAATTTCTGGTTGGGGCCGCTTTTGATCTTGGTGTTTGCGCTGTATTTGGGGTGGCTTCCGGTCTCCGGACAGGGGGATGGGAGCGTTGCGTATCTGGTGTTGCCGGCCTTCACGCTGGGCACGGCGCTGATGGCGGTCTTGACGCGTATGACGCGTGCCGGCATGTTAGAAATACTCCATGAGGATTATATTCGTACGGCACGAGCAAAGGGCTTGGCCGAACGCATTGTGGTGATCAAGCATGCGCTCGGCAATGCGATGATTCCTCTCGTGACTCTGCTTGGTTTACAGGGCGGGGCATTACTCTCGGGCGCGTTTATCACCGAGACGATTTTTGCCTGGCCGGGCCTGGGTGAACTGACCATCCGCGCCATTCAGCAACGTGATTACCCCGTTGTCCAGGGCTGTGTCTTAGTCATTGCGCTGACGTATGTCATGGTCAACCTCCTCACCGATCTCTTCTATGCCTTCCTGGACCCCCGCATTCGTTTTGAGGGCCGATGAGTCATATGCACACGAAGCCTCCTATGGATACTCACACGCCTGAATCTGCGCCGCCCGTGTCCCGTCGGCGCCGCCGTCGTTTGTCACCTCTGGCCTGTGTGGGCGCGGTACTGCTCAGTGTGTTGTGTGCTATCGCCGTGCTGGCGCCGATCTTGACGCCGCACGATCCGCGTACGCAGGCACTCGCCGAGGGGTTGCGGACGCCGTCGTGGTCGCATCCGTGTGGACAGGATAAGCTGGGACGCGATCTCTGTACCCGTTTGATGTACGGTGCTCGAGTGTCGCTCATGGTGGGCGTTGTGAGTGTGGCGGTGACCCTCTGTCTGGGAACAACCGTTGGCGCTGTCGCAGGGTATCAAGGCGGATTCCTCGATGAAATCCTCATGCGGTTAACTGATCTGTTTTTGGCGTTTCCGGGCATTTTGCTGGCTCTTGCCATCATGGCAATTCTCGGCCCGAGCGTGGCCAATGTCGTGATTGCGTTATGTATCGTCGGATGGGTAGGATCGGCGCGCTTGGCACGTGGTCTGATTCTCGTGGCGCGCGAAATGGAATACGTCACCGCCGCGCGCTCCACCGGCGCGACAGCGCCGTATATTCTGCTGTGGCATATCCTGCCGAATGTCGCTGGGCCGCTCATCGTCCAGGCGACCTTTAGCTTGGCGGGTATCATCGTGGCGGAAGCGGGCTTGAGCTTTTTAGGCTTGGGCGTCCAGCCACCGACCCCGAGTTGGGGCGCCATGCTCAACGAAGGCCGCGTGTTTTTGGTATTGGCACCGCATTTGACCCTCTTCCCCGGCATCGCCATTATGCTGGCGGTACTCGGCTGCAATTTCTTAGGCGATGGCCTGCGCGATCTCCTCGACCCGCGTGGTGACGTCGCCTAGTACAGGCCAGCCCAAATATATTTCCAGTTTGCGCACCGTAAGGTTCGTAAAATTACCGCGACCGTGTCGAACGTTGCGGTACGCAGTACTAATTGCTTCGGCTTGTCGGATCGTGTTTCTCTCCTGACTTGGTCGCAACATCAGCCGGCCAGACCGTCTTGCGTCGGTGCACTCCCCAGGTATTCTTCCGGACGAGATGACAGGTACGACACTGCGTCGTGGTGGTATACGGCGGGCTGTCGTAGAGTGCTTGCATGCGCGGAATATGGCCGACCGGTTCAAACGCCCGATGGATGTGACAACTCTGGCAATATCTCGTGATGACTTCGTTATTTTTTTCTTCGGGACGCAACTTGCCTTTTAACGCCTCTTGTAACAGATTCGGGCGACATGCCGTGAGACTGAGTGAGCAGCAACCGATGAGTACAGCCAACCACAAAACACGCACGTACAACCTCCTGATGCTTCCTTCCGTGATAACGTATCGGGATGCAAAGGGCTTGCCATCATCCCACAGCATCACAACATCGTCATGGTGCACGGATGGGGCACAGTTCGGTGCAAGATGCAAGAGCGCAGCCTGTTTGTCAAGCGTCTGGAGGAGAAGACCGGCCCCCGCCTCATCAGATTGATCATGGACAATGTATTGCCGGAGTGATTATGTTATGGGCTGGGAAGGATGGTCAACACGTTGATACAACCTTACCCGACCTGATGCCATTGATCCCCCATGAGGCAAGGAGACACGCCATGGCCGTGACGCAAGAGACCATTCGGTCGCAAATTATCCCGGTAAGTACAATCGCCTGGCAGGACATGCAACCCGGCGTGCGTATGAAGCCACTGTGGTCCGATGCCGCCACGAACCGGCAGGCTTTGATGGTACAAATCGATCCCGCTGCGGCGCTGCCGATGCACCGGCACGTGGGCGACGAGCTGGTGTATGTGGTGGAAGGGGCCATCCAAGACGAGTTCGGGGTCGTGACGGCTGGGAATATGGGCTACCGGCCGAACGGCTGCACCCACACCGTCTCCAGTCCCAATGGAGCCACGGTGCTGGCGATTATTACCGGCAGCACCGAAGCCGCCAGTGAACGGGGCACTGCACCGCCGTCCCGCGTCTTTGCATTGAGCGAGCTGGAAGCGGTAGAAACGCGGCCGGGCGTGCGGCAAAAACGCATTTGGGAAGACCCGGACGCCGAGCGCCGGGTCATGTTGAGCCGTTTTGCACCAGGTTCGGTTCTGCCCCTTCACCGCCATGTGGGCGACGAACTCATTTATCTTATCGAGGGCGCGAATGCGGACGAAGCAGGCGTGGTGCAGACCGGGAATATGAACTACCGGCCGAATGGCTGTGCCCATACCGTCACAACCGAAAACGGTGCTACGGTTCTGGCCGTGGTCTGGGGGCATACCGAGCCGATATAACACCCGACACGCCCACGACGCGGGAAGCCCGCTGCCTGCAATCTACAACGCCTTGACCTCCGGATAGTCCCCTACATCAATACCAAAGGCTTCGGCCTGGTGGATGAGATCCAGAGCGTTGCGCACGTGGGCGTAGTCGATCATCATGCCATCATATGTGACTGCCGCACGCCCGGCGCGTTCGGCCTCGTCCATGGCAAACAAAATGCCTTTATTCCACTCGATTTCCTCCGTCGTGGGGGCGAAAATCTCATTGGCAATCGGAATGGCTGAAGGGTGAATGAGCAGCGCGCCGCGGTATCCTACTTCCCGGGCACGTTCGATTTGGGACCGGACCAGAGCGGTATCGCTGACTTCGAGCGAGCCGGAGGCGAGGGGATATTCAATGCCCGCGGCGCGGGCGGCCATCAACACGTGCGAGGCCATATATAAAGTTTCGAGACCGCCGCGAGTCCATTTATACCCCACCGCTTTCGCGACATCGCCCGAGCGGGAGCCGCTGCCGCCGACGATATTGCCGACTCGTGGGCACGCGGTCAGCAGCTCGTAGGCATGGAGAATGCCCCGCGCGGTTTCGGGCAGGGCAATAATTTCCACCGTCCCCACTGGCAGGCCGGCTTTGCGCTCACACAACTCGATCCACGCATCGACTTTGAGGATTTCCTCCGCCCGTTCCAGCTTGGGAATGGCGATCGCCACCAGGCCTTCGGTTACCACGGCATCGACGTCTTCGGCCGTGAGGCCGGTATCCAGGCCGTTGACCCGCACCACGATCGGCATACCGCGCTGGTGGGAGCGCCCAATGCCGTCGCGTACGATAGGGCGGGTCGACTCTTTTTCCGCGATCGGTACGGCATCTTCGAGGTCGATAATCAAGGCATCCGGACCGTATTTCGGCGCTTTATCAATCCAGTCGGCACGGTTGCCGGGAACAAAAAGAATCGAGCGATACTGTTTCATGTTTCTTCCTTGAGCAACACGTAGATGTGGGTGGTATCAGTCGGCAAGACGTCTTCTACGTCGCTGGGTACCACGTCAAAAAGGGAAGCATGGCACATCCTACGCTTTCGGTCAGACAGGCTGGTAACCTGGACTGCCTCCTGGTAAGGTGTGGAACATAGAGGAGCAGCATAGAGAGGGATTGCTGCCACATCAACTATAAATGCTGTTGTAGGGGTGAGGTGATTCGGACTCGAAAAGATTCATCATGCAAGACGTGACCCCGTCTTCAGAGAAAGGGACGCACTCGTGATCCAGTTTGGTATCTTTCAGAACGGCGCCTCGGACTTGCCGGTCGCCGATACACCCTCGGGCGTGCTGGTCGCCGGAGGCAACCTCGATGATATGCACGCCAGCTACCAGCGTATCTTGGTTGACCAGGCCCGCCAGGGGGTGCTGGCTGACCAACTCGGCTACGATTTTTATTTCATGACCGAGCATCATTTTCAGCCCGAGGGACCGGAGTTCAGTCCTAACCCGCTGATGGTCGAGATGGCAATCGCGGCCCATACCCGTCGTATCCGCCTGGGGCAGGCCACCAATATCCTGACCCAATGGCACCCGCTACGGGTGGCCGAGTTGGGCGCGATGCTCGACGTAGTCAGCGGTGGGCGGGTCGAGTTCGGAGTCGGCCGCGGTTACCAGCCGCGCGAGGTCGAGGTTTTCGGTTTCCCCTATGGTTCGAGCATCCAAGACCAAGAGCGCAACCGAGCCTACTTCCAGGAGGCCTACGATCTCATTATCAAGGCTTGGACCCAGCCGTCCTTCTCGCACCAGGGGCAGTTCTTCACCGTCCCGCCGACGTATACCCGCTGGAACCATGCTCAGACGATCGCCTACTTCAGCCAGCCGAATGTGGGGCGGGCGTTAGATGAGGTGTTACGTATTGGTCCGCCGGACCAATACGGTGGTGGGAATCCGGTGACCAATACCACCACCGTGCTGAAGGAGATCAGCCTCTTTCCGCAGCCGCTCCAGAAGCCTTATCCCCAGTGCTGGGAGCCGGTCGCCAGCTCACGCTCGGTTGAGTGGGCTGCGGCACACGGCGTCAACTGCAACATCAACGCCATCCCGCGCACTCGTCTACGTAAGGTATTCGAGACCTACCACCAGACGGCCGAGAAGGCGGGCTGGCCAGACCGGCTGGACCGTGGCGCGTTCAAGTTCGGCTGGGATGCCGAGAAGCGTCGTGGCCTGAGCGTCGGTCCCTGGGTGCACATCCTCAAGCCGGGCGACGAGCAAGCCCAGCTTGAACGGATTGACCGCTCACTCGAGATGGAGTGGAATTACTACGGCCCGTTCGGCTTCACCGCTGGCCTAGCCGATGTCGACGAGGCACCCTATCCGCTCGACATGCGTGTGACCGGCGAGCTACTCCGGCGGAAGGAGACCGCACTTGTCGGCCGCGCCGACGAAGTAACAGCCGCCCTGTTGCGGATGAAGGAGCAGGTCGGTGCCGAGGACTTCCTCGTCCTGTGCCACTTCGAGATGCCAGCCCTCAGCGGCGAGGAGGTCGAGGAGCAGATGTGTCTCTTTGCCGAGCAGGTGATGCCTGAGCTCCGCAGTGCCTGCGGTGGTAGCCCGGCGCTGCCGGAATCCACCGTCGAGCTGATGCCGCGTCAACCGACGCAGGGATAACGGGGGAAGAAGGCGGGGTTGGACCGCATACTGGTCATGGTTTCCAGTCGAGGCCGAGTAACACGTCGTACTCAGCGCGTGGACCGGTCAAGCTGCTGCAGGAACTGCAGCAGCAACCGGTTCACCTCCTCCGGTTGTTCCTGTTGGACCCAGTGCCCAGCGCCGTCCACGAGGTGAACGCCCAATAGTTGGGTACAGGCATCTGTCTGCATCTTTTCGAGATTCCCGGGTCGTTGGTAGACTCCCCAGTCGCTTTTCCCCGAAATAAAGCACGATGGCACATCGATCGTACGTCCCGAAAACATTTGCAACTCCGCGGCATAGGTCGTACTCGTCATACACCGATACCATTGCAGCCCCCCCTGGAACCCCGTCCGGCTGTACTCGCTGCTGTACAGACCGAGTTCGTCTTCAGTAAGCCAGGTACACGCCGCGATCGCATCGGCAGACGGCATCTCCGGCGCCACTGTCTCGGCCATGCCCTTGTCGAGGTCCATGATGTAGTACGTGGGCATTTTTTCCAGCTCGCTTGCCGTCCACGTCTTGAGGGGAAAAGGCTGGTTGTGTTTCCAGTCAGCGCTTTTATAGTGGTAGTAGGCGCGTAGGAAATCGTGCACCCCCTGGGAGCAATGGCGCATATTGTCGTCGGCCTCGCGGGTTGAGTAATACCACTGGTAGTGCTTCCGAGGCCGCGCTAGCGCCGCGAGGTCGTCGTGGATAGTGGTTGCAGACGCGCGTGCCGTAGCTCCGCTTGATGCCTCTTCTGTGTCGGTATTGAACGGCAATGCCGGCGGGCCTGCAAACGGGCCGCTCATCATCACCACCGCGGGGAAGACATCCGGCCGTATCAGGGCCCCATACGCCGCGACGGGCGAGCCAAAATCGTGACCAACCACCGCAGCGACGGAGCGGTAGCCGAGGGCAAAGACGAGGGCCAACGCGTCTTTGACCAAGTTGAGCATCCGGTAAGAGCCAAGGTCTCCGTCGTAGTCGCTATCCCAGCCGGTCGTCCGTCCGTACCCCCGCTGATCCGGCGCCACCACATGATAGCCCGCTGCCGCGATGGGGAGGATGACCTTACGCCAGCTATAAGCCAATTCCGGGAAACCGTGCAGGAGGAGGACGCAGGGGCGGTTCGGAACCTCGAAGCCGGCTTCCAGGATGTGCATTGTGAGGCCGTTGATGTTGTGCACAGCGCGGGAGCGTATTCCCTCAGGGAGTGCGGAGGCAGGCAATGTTTCAAATGCAGTCATCTTCATCTCCGTTATGTCTTACGTCAGGTATGGGGTGGTTCAGCCGAGTCCGGCCTCAGTGGCATGCAACGGGCCGTACTCGCATCCGCCGATATCGACTGAGTTGGGATCGGCGCCGGGAACGCCGATCTCTCAGCCGGCCATATGCGGTTGAGCTCTTCAGCATCGAGCCATTTTATCCCATCTTCGTCTTCAACTGGATGAAGTAGACTGACAATTTTAACCCAACGAGATATCGATGTTGATCGGATTATCGTATGATGATGCATGCATTGTCATCCTGACGCTGAAGGGATGCATCTCTGTAGGGGGTAATCATGCCTAAGTATGCAATGAGATGAACCTGTTACGGATACCTTACGACTGACACGACACTTAGAAAGGCTGCCTATGACGGATCGGCTGCGTGACCTTATGCAACAACGCTTTGGAGAGACAGTGGATGTCCCCTCTGATATCACGGGAATAGACCAGTTGGAAACGATGCTTGCTCACTGCTCTTACCGATCGTTTACATCGGCCACCATCGCACCAGAACTCCTACGCCTACTGTATGCTTGCGCCTTGTCCGCGCCAACGAAAAGCGATCTACAGCAGGCCGATATTATTCACGTGGCGGAGCCTGGAAAACGCCGGGAAATCGAAGGACTCATTCCGAGTATGCCTTGGATCGCAGAGGCACCGGTCTTTCTGGTCATTTGCGGGAACGGGCGCCGCATCCGTGAGATCTGTCAGATGCGGGGCAAGCCATTCGCCAATGACCATCTCGACAGCTTTTTCAACGCGTCGGTCGATGCGGGTTTGGTCCTGATGCATTTCATCCGCGCCGCGGAAGCGGTGGGGTTGGGATGCTGCCCAATTAGCGCGGTTCGAAATCATGCCGCGCGTATCAGCGCTCTGCTACATATGCCAGACTGGGTGTTTCCGGTTGCCGGTCTGTGCGTCGGCTACCCCGCTGACTCCCACCGTATTGTCCCGCGTTTATCACTCAATACAACGATCCACGTGGACACCTACACCGACGATGCGTTGAGAGCACAAATCGATGACTATGATCGTCGCCGAGACGCCACCTTGCCCTATGACGCCCAGCGGTATGCCGCCGAATATGGACACGCTGAGTTTTATGGCTGGTCGGAAGACAAAGCACGTCAGGTCTCGAAACCTGAGCGAGCGAATTTTGGCAAGTTTGTCCGCGATAAGCGCTATCAGCTGGAGTAGGGGAATATGCGTTGAGAAGTTGGGAGAGTTCTCTAGCCGGTAGGGACAGGTGAAGGTTTCGGCGGTAACCGATGGGAGCACGATGAGCGTGACTATTGAGCAGCAACTTGTTGATTTGACCCAGCAGTTATTGGAAAGCATTGCCGACGGCGATTGGGAGACCTATGCACGGTTGTGCGATCCGAGTCTCTCTGCGTTCGAGCCGGAAGCGCGCGGTCAGTTGGTTGAAGGCCTATCGTTTCACAAGTATTTCTTTGATCTGGGTCGAGCCGAGACGCCTCATAACACGACGATGTGCACGCCGCATGTCAGACTGCTTGGCAGCGACAACGCCATTGTGAGTTATGTTCGGCTGTATCAGAAGTTGGACAACAATGGCACCCCGGTGATACAGCGCTACGAAGAAACTCGGGTATGGCAACAGCAGCATGGCGAGTGGAAACACGTGCATTTTCATCGCTCAGTGAGCACTTAGGGATGCCACTGCGGCCCCTTTTTTCAATGCATTGATCACGGTTCCAACCTCAGCTTGGTTGCTGCATTGACAGAGATGCCGAGCTTTGGATTCGCCACCGACGGACCGATCTCCGCCGGTGGCCGAACGGAGTCAGTCGTCGGCGACGAGCACGAGCGTGCCGGTCGTGGACAGCGTACCGCCCGTGCCGTTGACGACGCAGGTGCGCGCGGACGTCTGCTTGCCAGGGTCACCGTTGATGCCATCTTCTGCGGTGCCGGAGAGCTGACGATACCCCTCGATCAGCAAGGGCATGCCGTACATGCCACTGTGATTGAACGACAAGCCCCCGCCGTTGGTATTGATCGGGAATCGACCACCGGGCGCCGCGTGCCCATCCTTCCACAGCGTATGTCCCTCTCCGAGCGGGGCAAGTCCGAGCATTTCTGCCGTGATCGCCGCCGTGATGGTGAACGAGTCGTAGATGAGCGCCATCTCCATATCGTCTGGTCCCATGCCGGCCATGGTGTAGGCGGCCTCGGCGGAGCGCCGCGCGGAGGTGGCGGTGAAATCGTCCATCTCAAGCATGTTTTGATG
>CAJIAL010000708.1_pt1 | contig 35164 bp, 30 predicted proteins | sample 9199091 | NCBI WGS metagenome assembly CAJIAL01 (sample SAMEA7708270, study PRJEB35096) | sediment metagenome | biome: marine neritic benthic zone biome [ENVO:01000025]; feature: sediment [ENVO:00002007]; material: shallow marine sediment [ENVO:03000034] sea grass bed [ENVO_01000059] ... | reverse complement strand
GCGGCGGTCTGCGGCGGCGGACTCTTTGTCATGCGGGAACTCTTCGCCGCCTATCCCGCGGTGAATCTGCGTCTGTTTCGTATACCAGCGTTTTGTCTGGTGTGCAGTTCGGCATTTTTGAACAACGTGGGCTTATTCGGGGCGCAGCTCATGGTGCCCATTTTCCTGCAACAGGTCATGGGATTTACTCCGCTCCAAGCCGGCTTATTGATTGTCCCGGCGATTATCGTTTCCGGTCTCAGCGGCGTCCTCACCGGTCGCCTGAGTGATCTCGTGCATCCCGCCTTGGTGACCCTAGGCGCCTCAGTCGTCCTGGTGGGGGTGTTTTACACTTTCTCCACGGTGACGCCGTTAACTGCGGCCGGAGTGCTCGTCGTCTACATTATGTGCTACCGTGTATGCATGTTTGCCACCAACACACCGCTCGTCACGCTCAACGCCCGTATTCTGGGCGCCGAGCGCATTCGTATGGGGCAGGGACTCATGGGCGTGACGCGGAACATCGGCTCCGGTATCGGTGTCACCATCACCAGCGTCATTTTTGAACGGCAGCGTGTAGCGCATCAGTTATTGGGATATGCGCAGTACGACCACACCTCGCCGGCCCACACCGACCTCCTTGACAACATTACGCATACGCTGCACCAAGCAGGGATGGTCGGCAATGCCGCTGACCAGGCAGCCCTGCGTTCAATCCAGCGTCATATGGATATCGAGGCGACCGCGGCAGGATTCCGCGACAGTTTTCTGTTTATCGGTGTCTGCTTCTTGCTCTCCGGCCTTCCCATGCTGTGGAGCTACCTGCAACGACACCGCACTACCACCACGCAGTAACGGAGGACACATCATGGGACGACTCAACGGCAAAGTCGCTCTGATTAGCGGCGGCGCGCGAGGGCAAGGCACTGCAGAAACCACATTTTTCCGTTTTGCAATGGGAAGAGGCGTTTCCAGACGCCGAAGAGGATTGAGCCCCAGGCTCAATCCTCCCCTTGCTCACGCACTTTGCGCCACACGGTGCGCAAGGTGTCGTAGCTAAACCCGCGCCGACTTAACAACCCCATCACTTTCTTCCGCAAGGTCTCCTGGTCGAGCGCCCGCCAACGGTCCAACTTCCCGGCCACGGCGTTCCAAGCCGCAGCATCCTCATCCACATCGCTTAGCACATGGTCGATAGTCTCTCTATCGATACCTTTCTGCTGTAGCTCGTAGCGCAGTGCCCGAACGCTACGTGGCCGAAAACGCCCCCGGTGCTCCAGCCAAGCCCGGGCAAACGTCTCATCGTCAACATACCGCTGGTCCTGCAGACGCGCCATAGCGGCATCGATAGCTTCCGTCGCGTAGCCCTTCTGCTGTAAGGCACGTGTGATTTCACCCTCGCTCCGAGCACGATACCCCAGCAAACGCAGCGCCTGCACATAGGCCCGATGGGCTTCATCCTCGCGCTGCAGACGTGCAATATCGGCCGGACTGAGCTCCTGTCCGCGCTGCAGACCGCGTGCCGCTTCCATACTCAGCGAAAACGAGTACATCCCATCGAGAAAGACATTGAGACGCGTTGTGTCACGCTTTTGTCTAGTAAGGTTGGTAATGGTTTGCGTCATACGATGCATAACCCAAGTTTCACGTGGAACAGGTTCGATTGATTGTCAGAGAAAACGTCCACGACTTTCATCTGCTGATCGTCTGACCTCACGGCTCAAGCCTCACGACAGATGTGACGATAACGCACTCACAACTCCCTCCAATTGCGCCGGGAGGTCCGGCCAGCTTTGCACTGGCAAGCCCGGGTAATGCGTATGTTACAGATCGACCACGTTTACACGAAGGCAGAAAACTATGTTGGGAAAAGCTTGGAAGAAAAAATCTCCCGCCCCCTCATCTCCCACGAATGACGCACTTATGACCAATACGATTGGCGGCAGCCTGGCTGAGATGCTAAATGGCTCCGGCAGGATTAGCCTGCTATCGCTGCAAAAAATTCGTCTGATGTCAGACCAGGAGGCGTTTGTCGCTTTTGTAAGGCTGCCGGTTCTCATTGGTTCCGCCATTCTCTCGGGCACCCCGGACACCACCGCAGTGACTGACAAGAACCATACGGTTGTCTTTGACATTACGGAGTCCTCAGAGGAAGATGCCTCCTCGTCCGAAAGCCTCAAGAAAGCCGTGTATCCCCTGGTGCGCAATGCCCTCACGCTGGCGTCCAAGTCGGCTTTTTCCATCGGGCGTGTGGACAGCAATGACATCGTCATGCCGGATTTTGCTCTCTCCAAACACCATGCAACCATCGAAATGGACAACGGGACCTATCGGCTCCGCGATTGCGACTCCACCAATGGGACAACGCTCAACGGACAACGCCTCGATCGGAAGAAACCACAGGTTCTGCGTGATGGTGATGTCGTCAGTTTTGCTCGCTATGAATTCACCTTTTTATTCCCGGAGTCATTGTACGATAAGTTGCGTATGGTCTAACGTGAACCTACGGTATTGAGCCGATACACAGGCTCCACGTAAACTCCGGCGCCCTCTAGCGCTCGCGATCTCTTCTTGCCATAGTTCTACTCCTATTCTCCCACTGTCTGCTGAGAAGCCCTGTCGAGGCGGACATCTCTTGCGGGGGAGATGCGCTATACTTTGCGTCACGTGTCTGTATTCTCCGAACTGCTTGGACATAATACCAGTTGTCTAAACCGGTCCATACGAGATTGGCACACGGAAGTGAGCTCGCAAGCTCGCGTCTCGGCATGTTCCGGGAATCCTGTGTACGCATCGTATGTGGTCTGGTTTAGAATCGGTGTGCATGCGGAGCCCAGGCAGCGCCTGCGCCGCTGCCGTCATGGCCGTTTCAGCATGCACGTGGAGGTGCCAGAATTGGTATAACAACGCCTTACCGTATGGTGGAGAGAGCCATGATTGCGGTTATTTTTGAAGTCCATCCGGCTCCCGGCCGGACACAAGAGTATTTGGACCTGGCGGCGCGTTTGCGCCCGGAACTGGAAACTATTGACGGGTTCATTGCGATCGAGCGCTTTGCCAGTCTGACGCATCCCGACAAGATTCTGTCGTTATCCTTTTGGCGCGACGAAGATGCCATGCAACAATGGCGGCAAGTCGCCGACCATCGTCAGGCACAGGCGCGCGGCCGGGACGGCATCTTTACGGACTATCGCCTCCGCGTTGCCGGCGTGATCCGCGACTACGGGATGCACGAGCGGGCGCAGGCACCAGCCGACAGCCGCGCCGTACACGACGGGGACACGACATCCTGATAGGTCTGCAATGCCAGGCATGCTTCATTTCCCGTGGCCCATGGTAAGCAACAGAACACGATGTGGGCTTGCTATCGATCCCCAGGTACGATAGAACGTAAGGGACATACCAGTGCCTGACAGCGCAGAGAGACAGGAGGCGTTGTAAGACGATGACCCACCCCACCCCCATTCGCGTCCACCTTATTACTGGCGGATTTCCACCCGGTTCGCCGGCGGGGCATGACATGGACTATGCCCGGTTGCGACTGCTGCGATTGTTGCACGAACACCCGCAGGTCCGGACAACCGTTGCTAATGACTTTACCGACATTACCACATGGCTCCCCGGGAGTCAGCTGTTGATCACGTACGTCGCCGGTCCGTATCTCACTGATGCACAGAACCAGGTGATGCGGCAGTGGCTCGAAGATGGCGGTCGCTGGTTCGCCTTGCATGGCACCAGTGGTGGAAAGGCAGTGCGAGTTGGCGACAGGCGGCAGATGGTGAAGACGAGCCATCACGACACCCTGGGCAGTTTCTTTCTCAACCATCCGCCGTTGCGGAAATTTCAGGTTGCGGTAACCGATCGGAAGCACGCGCTCACCAATAACCTGCCTGCGTCGTTCGATGTCGTGGACGAGCTGTACCTCATCGAGCTGCAAGACCCTGCGGCAAGCCACGTACTACTCACCACTGAACTCACCACCGACCCGTCACCGCCGGGCTTCGGTTTTACCTACGAGAAAGACACCTCGATTCTACCGGACGGCAAGACACGTGTGCTCGGCTACACCCGAGACTTTGGCAAGGGCGGCGTGGCCTACGTCGCGCTCGGCCATTGTCATTCTCGCCCGACGAATAGCCAACCGGTGGTCGACCCAAGCGTCAGCCCTGCAGGCACGGTGCCGCAGGTGTTTCATGGTGCCTGGGAGACAGCGCCCTTCGAGCAGTTGTTACGTAACGGCATTGCCTGGGGATGTGGCGAGACCGAAGGATGAGCGAGAGATTGCTATGACACCACGTAACGATGCCAACAGCAGAACCGTCTATTCGACCGAGCACGGGGCACTGTGCTCCACGTGCGGTAAGTCTAAGGCCTCCTGTGTGTGCCGTAAGCAACGCGCCGTGCCCGCAGGCGATGGCATTGTACGCGTGCATCGGGAAACAAAAGGCCGCAAAGGGAAAGGTGTCACCGTGATCACTGGGCTCGGCCTGGAGCCTGACGGACTCCGCACGCTCGCGAAGCACCTCAAACAGCAATGCGGCACCGGGGGCACGGTCAAAAACGGCACGATCGAGATACAGGGGGACCATCGGGATACGGTGGTAAACACCCTGAGCGCGCAAGGCTATACGGTCAAGCGTGCCGGTGGCTGATCCGGCAGCATCCCGCAACAAGGAACGACCCGCGATGAAACCGGCACCTTTTACCTATACCACCCCGTCAACCGTCGACGAAGCCGTAGCTCTGCTCGTGGAGCACGGCGATACCACAAAACTTCTGGCAGGCGGGCAAAGTCTCGTGCCGTTGATGAATTTCCGCCTGGCGCGGCCAGCGTATGTGATCGATTTAAATCGCGTCGAAGGACTCAATTATATTAGCGAACGCGATGGTGTCCTGGCTGTAGGCGCGATGACCCGCCAGCGCAGCCTGGAGCGCTCGGACGTCGTGCGCCGGCAGCATCCCCTCCTGGCGGCAGCGGCCCCGGTGATTGGTCACCCGGCGACGCGTAATCGTGGTACCGTCGGCGGCAGCATTGCCCATGCCGACCCCGCCGCCGAACTCCCCGCTTTACTGTTGGCCTACGGCGGTAGTGTCGTCGTCCAAAGCCCGTCGGGCACGCGCCAGGTACCGGCGGACGAGTTGTTTCTCACCTACCTTACCACGAGTCTGGAGCCCACCGATGTCGTCACGGAAGTACAATTTCCCCGCTGGCCGGCGGGAACCGGCTGGTGTTTTCTGGAAGAAAGCCGGCGCCATGGAGATTTTGCCGTCGTGGGTGTAGCTGCACTGATGACACGCGCTACAGACGGACGTTGCACCCGTGTGGGCGTCGCAGTTTTTGGCGTTGGTGGTACGCCGTATCTGGTGGGCGAGGCTGCCGAGCTGTTGATTGGGCAGGTGCCCGATGCCGACCGCATCGCTGCCGTGGCCCGAGCCGCTGCCGCTGGGGTTGAGCCGGAAGATGATCTCCATGCCTCCGCGGCCTTTCGGCGGCATCTTAGCGAGGTGCTGACACGGCGTGCGCTGCACACCGCTGCCGAGCGGGCACAGGCGTAACACGCAAAGGAGACCGCATGCGCATCGACATGCACGCGCACTACATTCCTCCTCAAGCATTAGCGGCAATCGAGCAGGATGCCACCTCCTATGGCATCCACCTGGAGCACGCGGCAAACGGCGGACAATGTGCCTGCTTGAATCACGGTCTGACGCTGCGGCCCATTCAGCCGCGTTTGACCGATCTGGACGAGCGCTGGCAGGTGATGCAGCGGCAGGGCGTTGATATGCAGTTGCTGTCGGTGTGGGCCGATATGTTCGGCTACAGCATGTCGGCGGAAGAAGGCGCGCGTTGGCATCGATTGCTGAACGAAACCTTAGGCGAGACGGTGCAGCAATATCCCCAGCGTCTGGGGGCCTTGGCCTCGGCGCCGTTACAAGACGCCCAGCGGGCGGCGCACGAGCTGGAATACGGCGTGAAGCAATGCGGCGCGGTCGGTGGTGTGATTGCAGCGAATGTGGATGAGGTCAGTCTTGGTGAGACGCCGTTGGACGAATTCTGGGCTGCTGCCGTCGAGCTCGACGTGCCGATTTTTATTCACCCGACGCAGCCGTACCAACCTCCGCGCACACGCCAATATGCTATGCTGCAGGTGGTACAGTTCACCTACGATACCACGGCAAGCGTCGGCTCACTGATTTTCAGCGGCGTGCTGGACCGCTTTCCGCATCTCAAATTGATTTTGTCCCACGGCGGGGGGTATTTTCCCTATCAGATTGGCCGCTTCGATCGGGTCTACCGTAACTTACAAGCGCCGACGACACCCGCCCAGGCTCCTTCGGCCTACGCACGACGGTTTTACTATGACACCGTTCTGTATGAAGCCGCTCCGCTCCATTATCTACAGGATCTCGTCGGTCTTGATCGCATTGTGCTCGGCACCGATTATCCTTTCCCCGTAGTTGAGGAAGATCCTGTCGGCTACCTCGAGCGCGCCGGTCTCTCGGCTGATGAGATCGCCCAGGTTGCCGAAGGCACCATCCGAGAGTTATTCCGGATCTAAGTACCTGGACATATTGTTTTACGCACTGCGTCGCTGGCGTCTGCGCTAGCGACAGCACCATACGAGATATGCAATGGACAATTGATTCTGTCCGGGAACTTAATTCCCCGGTGTTGGAACCCTCTACCCTGCACTCTCTGCCAGACGCTTGATCCCTTGCGTGGTCAATTCCATGTTCCGCCGCAATTGCTCCCGACGCCGGGCAAGAATCTGCTCGGCATTCCCCGGGTTTTGCTCCATGGCTCTCGACGTGCCCGACGGGCCGGGGCCAATAGTGACACGCTGTCGCAAACGCGTGCTATTCCCGAGAGAATCTAGCTCAAAACGCCACTGCGCCCCGGGCTGATCGGGATGACTGACGTTCCAGGCAAACACGTGTCGCGGTTCCCATGCCACCACGAACGAGGTCGTTTCCCACTCGCCAAATCCCTCGAGTGTATTTTTGCCGACAAACGTCGCGCCCACCCGTGGTTCATCGCCGTCACTCCACTCGGCGCCCTGGAATTCGGTGCTGAATTGCGCCGGGATATTGATGTCACTCACCAGTTCCCACACACGGGCTGCTGGTGCAGCGATATCGACTTCCACCGTCACGCCCGGACCTGCTTCGAGCAGCGAGCGGCGCTCACGGGGTTGCTCATTGGTATAGCCCCAGCGATCAAACCACGTAATGGCCGACGCCGGACGGCGGGCGGCCACTCTGAAATCCGTGCCGATCGTCCAGGCCACGGGCAGGAGTACAACCTGTGACACGCCCTCGGGGATCCCAAGGATATCAGCGACTTGTGCCGCTCGACTGAGATACAACGTCGTCCAGGCTGAGCCAAGCCCACGGGCGCGCAACGCCAGACAAAAGCTCCACGCGGCCTGTAACACCGAATCGAACAGCCCCGGCCTACCACTACCGTCGTGCGTGCCCCAGATCGTGGCGATGACCAGCGCCGGCACGCGCTCGAGGTTCTGTGCCAGATGCGCTGCAGAGGTCGTGGTGCGCTCACGCGGGTGACCGGTACCGCGCAGTTTCTCCGCCGTTTCGATCAACGATGCCCCCCCGGCTTCACGGTACACAGCGGCAATTTGCGCTTTGATGGCAGGATCACGAATGACGAGCCAGCGCCGACTCGTGATATTTCCACCCGAAGGCGCTTGCTCCGCCAGATCGATACAGCGCAGCAAGATGTCATCAGGAACCTCGCGGTCCAAGTCAAGACGGCGGCGTACCGCCCGGGTGGTACTCAGCAGTGTATCAATCTGTCCCACATCAAATTCCACGGTCTTTGCTCCCTCTTGCTTATCTCCCGACGCCGATTTTCGTCGTTTCTTTCCCCATTCCTCGCTTCAACGCGGTTGCATCACGATATCCACCAGCGCTAGCGTCTGCTCCTCCTTCACCACCCGTAAAGCGCGCTCCAGCGCCGGGCGGATCGCCTCCGGCGTCTCGATAGGCCCGTCGCCATACACACCGAACGACTGCGCCATCTGCGCGAAATTCACCGGTGGGCTGTCCAGACGCGTGCCAATGCCCGCCCGTTCTCGCGGCCGCTCGCGCACACCGGCCAGTTCAATGGCATGCTCCTCCGAGTTGTAATACGAGCGATTGTTGAACATGACTACCAGCAACGGCAAACGGTGATGCGCTGCAGTCCACAGCGCGCTTGGTGTAAACAATAAGTCCCCGTCAGCTTGCAAGTTGACACAGACCTTGCCGCGGTCCCGATACGCCAGCGCCCCCCCAAGCGCCGCCCCCATGCCGTATCCAAGCCCAGCGCCGCCGCTTGTACCCAGATAGTGCTCCGGCCGTTCCCAATCCCACAGCCGTCGCGTCCAGGCGCCGACGGCATTATTGACCAAGGCCCAATCCTCATGCTTGAGTACGTCCCAGACTTCCGCCACCACGGTTGACACCGCCAACGGGCGCACCGACCGTGCGTCCTTCGCCTGCTGCTGCCACTGGAGGCGTAAGGCACGGTGCCGCACGCCTAACTCCTCAGCTCGTGCGGCTCGGTGCGACGTCTCAGCGCTGCCGAGCCGGTCCCGGCACAAGGCAATCAGGGCTGGAAGCGCCACAGACGTGTCAGCCGCAATTGGTACGTCAACGGCCTGTAAACGTTCGTAATCGGCGGCCCAACTGCGCACGAACAAATCGCCCATAGTGATATGGATGATCTGCGCCCCCGCAGCAGTCCCGGCTTGGTACAGACGCGTGGCTTTATCCACCTGCCCCAAGGCGCCATAGAGGTCGAGCACATCCAGGGCCAGGATGACGTCGGCCGACGGCAGGAGTTCGCCCGCCGCATCGGTAAGATTCAGCGGGTGTGTGTTCGGCATGTTAAACCGTCCGCCGCGGTCGATAACGGGAATCGCCAACAGTTCCGCCAGTTCCACCAAGCTGGCGACGGCTTCCGGATGACGCCCGACAAGATCGGCGATGATTACCGGCTGCGCGGCTCCGACCAGCAGTGCGGCGGCGCGTTCCAACGCCTCTGGATGCGCCTGCGGCGGTGCCGGAGGCGCATAGAATTGCGGATCGGGCAAGGTCGGGGCGGTGTGGACGACTTCCTCCTGCAACCCCGCGTCGTAGCAGACATACACCGGTCCTTGCGGCTCGGTACGCGCGATACGATGCGCCCGCAGAAACGAATCCGGCACGCTGGCCAGATTGTGTGGCTGGTCGTCCCATTTGACGTAATCTCGCACCAGGTTACCCTGCACCAGCGCGGTGTGAATCCAATCGATCCACGGCCGCCGCAAGCCCACATCCATCGGCCCCGTCGCCCCGAGAGCCAACAGCGGCACGCGATCGCACCAGGCATTGAAAATAGCCATGCTGGCATGTTGCAACCCGACGATATTGTGAATCAGCGCCGCCATCGGCCTCCCCGTAGCTTTGGCATAACCATGTGCGATAGCTACCGAGATTTCCTCGTGGCAACACTGAATCATCTCCGGCAGTTGATTGCCGCCGTAGTTCACGATCGAGTCATGCAGGCCACGAAACGACGCCCCCGGATTGCACGCGGCGTACTCAATGTCGTAGCGGTGTAGAAGATCGACGATGACATCAGAGCCGTACTGCGGGCGACGTTGGGACGGTAACGACGGCTGCGCAGGCATGGGATGCTCCTTTGCAGATACTGTTGAGGCAGATAGCGAGCTGAGTGAAGCAATAGAAGCTATTGTGCCTGGATGGTGTCTGGAAAACAACTTGTATGCAAAGAGCGCTGCCGCGAGTGCAATGCGACCCCTTGTTGGGGTCGCATTCTTTTTCAAGCAATGGGGCGGCCCTAGCCCGAAAGTCGCTGGACGCGAGCTGGATGGCCTCACGTGGAGTGAAATTCCGTAAATAGCATAGTGCGCGCCAAACGTGGTCTCGATATCGTGTTATGGTAGAGCAGACAATGCGAACGACGCTGAGGAGTTCGCAGAGCGACCCTTGCATGCTGAGGAGGAGGATGGTATGGGACGTGTCGAGAATCGCGTAGCGGTGGTAACGGGGGCGGCGAACGGGCTTGGCCAGGCTATTGCACGACGCCTGGCCGAGGAGGGCGCCCGTATGGTCCTCGGTGACATTGAGCCGGACGGACTCGAACGCACCGCGGCCCGCATAACAGACGCGGGAGGTACGGTGGTGACGGTGGTGGGCGATCTGACCGAGGAAGACGCGGCGGCGCGGCTTATACAGACCGCCGTGGATCACTACGGACAACTCGATATTTTGGTGAACAATGTCGGCGGCAGCCGTACCGCCAAGATTTGGGAGATGCGCGTCGAAGATTGGGATTTCGTCCTGCGTCTCAATCTCCGCAGTACGTTCCTCTGTACGCGCTATGCCGTGCCGCACATGATACAGCAGCGCTCCGGCAAGATTGTGTGTCTCTCCTCGGGAGCACGTGAAGGGACGCCCTGGACGGCTTACTATCAGGGTGGCTCAGCCTACTCGGCCGCCAAAGCCGGCGTGCATGGCTTCATCCGCGATGTGGCGTTGGAGCTGGCGGAGTATGGCATCAACGTCAACGCGGTGGGGCCGGGTCCCATTGAGACGGAACGCGCCGGCGCAAATTTACGCCAGATGAACGAGACAGTGGAGTACAGCCCGAATCGGATGACCCCGCTGGGGCGCCTGGGCCAGCCCATCGAGATCGCCAATGCCGTCTTGTTCCTCGCTTCTGACGAAGCCAGTTACATTACCGGGCACACCATGTCTGTCGCCGGTGGACGCTGAAGCGTCTTGGTGCCAAAGCGCCGGGCTGTCTTGGGACGTGTGCGCGCCTGACCTGGCCGTGTTACGCATCCCGACGCAAGTGGGGCGGGGGCCACTGCGACACGATGCCCGCGTTGTGTAGCAGATCAACGTACGGGACCATCAGATCGATGAAGCGTTGAGCCCGCTGTGGTCCCAGGCGTCGAAATGGCTCGACGACGAGGCGATCGGTGTGTCTCTCGATCTCCCGCCGCTCGGCCCGCCCCGGCGTGGTGAAGGTGCCGTCGGCATGCAGCCAACCACGTTCCGCCAGGCACGCCACGCCGGTGTCCCACTCCTCGGGAGTCCAGCCCCGGATTGGCAGAATAGAGGCCTTGTTCCCGTGTCCGTGTGCCGCCATGAGCACGTGTGCTTGCACTCCGTCGATCTCCGCTGCGGCCAGGGCGATATTATGGCTATCTCCCCGGTGCTCACGCAATAACGTGCAGGCGTGCCACAGCATGCGGTGCGGTTCGTCCGGCCACGGCAAGGCCGTGTGCGCCGCATACAGCGGCCGCCCCGCGATATCACACCCCTCGATGGCCTCCCGGCCCAACTGTGCGGCTTCGTCGAGTTCCGGTGTCGTCAGATCGTCGATGAGCACACGCCGGAGCGCCTGATCCACCAGTCGGTCCCGTAATGCGATGATTTGTGCTGGGGCCATCACGTCCCACACGGCGGGCACGGCACGCTGTACCATACGCGGCGCAAAGTTATAGAACGTGGCGACGACCACCTCGGCCGGAACCGGCCCCATGGGCGCCGGCCGGTAGGCGAAATAGGCCATCCACCAACCCCGCATGCCGGCGTCGGTGAAAGCGTTGATTTCGGGTGCGTAGTAGGTCACGTTGTGAAACGCGGTGAAGACGCGCGCCAGGTCTCGCGGTCCTATGAGGGGCTGTTCGTTTGGCATCATCCGTCTCCTTGCGGCGTATGGTGTCCAAGTTGTGAGCATCTTGACAGCATTAGTTTGTGATGCTAGGATGACTCCACTATGAGAACTACTGTCACCATTGATCCAGATGTCCAACAACTTCTCCAAGACGCCATGCAGCGTTCGCGGCAAAGCTTCAAGGCAACTCTGAATCAGGCCCTGCGGCGAGGACTCGCAGATATGGTACCCCACGTCGATGAGCCGCCGTTTCAGGTCATGCCTCGGCCGTTGGGTCTTCGTGCAGGGATCGACCCAGCCCGGCTCAACCAGCTGAATGATGAGCTGGAAGCCGATACCTTCCTAGCGATAACCGATAAACTCCAGCAGGACGTTGTGAGTGAATCGTGATCGTCCCCGACACCAATCTGTTGCTTTATGCCTATGATACCACCAGTCCATTTCACGAACGCGCACGCCTGTGGTGGGAGGCATGTCTGTCAGGGGCAGAGCCAGTTGGTTTGGCCTATCCTACCGTCTTTGCCTTCGTTCGCATTGCAACGAGCCTACGCGTGTATACCAACCCCATGACATTGAATGAGGCCTCGGGGTGTGTCAAGTCTTGGATTGCGCGGCGCATCACACAAGTGCTCCAACCCGACGCTGATCATGTAGACCGCGTTCTTTCTCTGCTAGCGGCTGCAGCTTCGGCAGGCAGTAATCTCGTTACCGATGCCCAGATTGCTGCCCTTGCTATTGCCCACCGCGCCATTGTACATACTGCGGACCGTGACTTTCTGCGGTTTCCGGATCTCGCCTGCCATTATCCCCTGGACTGAAATAGACCTCGTGTCCTCAAGGAGGTGCGCGCCTTCCTTACACCGCGCTGATTCGATTGTCGCTGTCTTTTTGCTTAAACGATGCGCTGTCGATAACCCCACGACACGAGTAGGAGTCCGCTTAGCAGCGCCACCGTCATTTGTGCCGGCGGGTAGTCGTAATGATTAGCCAGGATAAATCCGAGTGTACTGACGCTGACTGCAACGAGCGGTGCGACCAGGAAGAAGGTGCGGACTTCGCGGCACACGTTTTTGGCCACGAGTGCCGGGAGTACCAAGAGTCCGAAGGTGTACAGCAGCCCGGAGACGCGCATGGCGAGGCCGACCACGAGGCCGAGCCAGATGGCTGTGCCGACAGACCACCATGTCACACGCATGCCAACCGCAGCCGCCATGGGCGGATCCAGCGCAAACAGGAGGAGTCGCTGCGAGGCGAGCCCCACACACAGCACGGTACAGCCGGTGAGTGCGACGAAGGTCCAGACATCACCGGGTGTCGCCCCGATGAGGCTGGATGAGAGCAGGCGTTGGATCTCGTCGAGTCCGTGCGGACTATGTGCCACGAAGAGAATAGAGAGACTGGCCGCGGTGAGAAAAACCCAGCCGGTGATGGCTTCATGACTCTCCCCACCAGCTTCGCTACGACGTGCAGTCAGGAGGGCTGCCAGTATGGCAAAAACCACCGCCAGCGTGGCGAGAAATCCATCCGAACGGAGCCACGTGAGGTGATGCAGAGTTGCCCAGCCGCCGAGTCCCATCCCGAGCGCGATGCCCAAGGTTGAGGCTTGGGACACCGCGATACCAATGAAGATCTGGTCACGCGCTACGACAAACACGCCCACCACGGACAACAACAGTGCAATCAGCCATCCGGCGAGATACGTTTGCTGAAACAGCTCCCAGGATGCGAGAAAGCTTGCGATCACGGTGTGTCTCCCGCCGCAGTCACATGAACCGTCACCCGACCCGCGGCATCGTGGGAGAGATCCACCTCGGTGCCATACACCCGTTCGAGATGCTGTGAGGTCAGGACCGTTTGTATCGGCCCAGTGATGGCGTGACCGTCATGCAGGAGCATGGCATGCGTCCCGTGACGTGCTGCCATGCTCACATCGTGCGTGATGAGGAAGATGCTCACGTGGTCATGCTGGTGCAGATCCACAAGGCATTGCAAGAGCGCCTCGGCCGTTGGTAAATCAAGGCCGTTTGTTGGCTCATCTAACAGCAAAAGCTGTGGCTGTCGTATGAGAGCACGGGCCACCAGGGCACGCTGTCGCTGGCCACCGGATAAGGCCCAATAACTCTGCGTAGCCAGATGTTGGAGCCCGGTTTTCTCCAGTGTCCAGGGTAGGAGCGCGCGTTGTGCCTTGCGCGAGAGCTGCGCACCCACGGCGCCGAGTCCGATAAACTCGCTCACCGTGGTCGGCAAGGCCGGATTGAGATCACAACGCTGTGGCACGAAGCCTATGCGCGCACGATTCACCAACGCATCGTGGAGCCATAAGGTCCCGGCCTGAGGAGACAGGCTGCCGAGGATGGCGCGCAGCAGAGTCGTTTTCCCTTCGCCATTCAGGCCTAATACTACTTTGTTATTTTCACCGTTTGCCACCTTGAACGGCTTGAGGATCGTGCATTAAGCGTTCATTAATGCGGGAGGAGCACTTCGAATCATATAGAGTCATCTACGGAACAAAGCACGAAATCGGAGCCGATTTGGCAAACTGACAAAGTAGTTTTAGGGCGTGTTTGCAAACCCTCTCTGGTACAGTCAGATGCCATCATGGACCTACGAAAAACGTGGTTGGATGGCTCTTTCGAGAGAGCTTTGTGATACATCATCGAGGGATATTCTGACTTTGCAAACACGCCCTAGGGGGATCGTGAGCTGGAGCGTGAGGGCCAGTAGACAGAGGAGTATGCCAAGACGGCTTCGCTCCTTGGTATGTGCATGGCTCGTTTGGCGACAGCTGGTGCAATCCATCTGGAAGGCTTTCTGCGTCTGGTTACTGGTGCCATGAAGAACGCTGTCGATATTGGCACCGTGCACATAGGGCGCCTCAGGCGTACTGATAATAGACTCTCATGTGTGCAGAGTCAAACCTGTACCTCTCTATTCTGTTATGGGGAAAACGATATCAGACCACATTGAAGCTGTTTCAGGGAAGACGGTATACTGCGGCGTCATCACACTGTCCCTTCCTATTATTTTATTTGTCTTCGGTACCAATCAAAGGAATATTCTATGGCTCACCCGCTGCGTCTCGGTGTTGTCTACGACTTTCGTAATCCACCGGACTCCGGACTCGACAATCCGCAGCTGTATGCGGAGATCCTCGACCAAGTTACCTGGCTAGACCAACTCGGTCTCGATCTGGCGTGGTTCACCGAGCATCACTTCGTCGAGGATGGCTACCTGCCGTCATGGATACCGGTTGCCGGCGCCATGGCAGCGCGGACGCAGCGCATGCGCTTCTCGTCCGATATTTGCCTCTTGCCTTTCAACCATCCCATTCGCTTGGCGGAAGACCTGGCAGTGCTTGATAACCTCAGCAACGGCCGCATCGAGCTTGGGGTCGGTATGGGATATGCCCCGCACGAGTTCCGCGGCTTTGGCTTGCCGGTGTCGCACCGCGTGTCGCGGACTGAAGAAGGACTGGAGATCCTGCGGCGCTGCTTCACTGGTGAGCGTTTTAGCTTTCATGGCAAACGCTATCAGTGCGACGACGTCGTCATCACCCCAGGTTATGTGCAGCCGGGCGGACCACCGTTGTGGCTTGCCGCGATGTCGGCGGCCGGGGCACAGCGTGCGGCCCGGTTCGATTGCCATCTTCTCCCGCAAGGGGTGCGCGATCAAGCGTTTGAGCCGTGGGCCGACGCCCTCAAAGCGTCCGGTCGCAATCCCACTGACTACCGAGTCGGTATCATTCGTTCCTGTCTTGTCACCGATGATCCGGAGCGCGATTGGCCCCCCGTGCGCACGGCTGAGCGCTATCGCATGGAGCTGTACGGCCGCTTTTTCGCCGAGGCTGGGGACGGTGCCAGACTCCCCGACGCAGATACGCAACGCATTGCGCAGACGTGGGTCGTGGGCGACGTTGATCACTGTGTTGCAGAGCTTTCCGCCTTCATTGCCGACTATGGCATTACCGACCTGGTGACCTGGGCCGTACCGCCCGGGATGCGACCCGCGCAGATGCACACTAGCCTGGAGCGCTTTGCGACGGAAGTCGCGCCGCGTCTCCGCGCTATACACGGCGGATAACCGCTTGGGTGTGTCGCGATGATACTTGCTTGCAAGGCCAGGCGAAAGCGGCCAAGAGGTAGCAAAGAGACTCATCCTGTTTTAGAATAGCGCGCAGTTCACTCTCAGGCGCTGATACTCATTGCGTCATCGGCTGCCTACCAGCACTCTGCAGGGAGCACCACGCTATGGCTATCACCTTTACACCTCTCACTGCAACGTTCGGAGCAACCGTCCACGGGGTCGACATCGCCGCCGGCGTCAGCGAGGCGGACTTCCCCGAACTTATCAGATTGTTCAATGAGTATTCGGTGCTGGTTTTTCCCGATCAGGATATCACCGACGACCAGCAGATTCGCTTCAGCAAGGGTTTCGGACCACTGGAGGCCACGGTGCGTACGAATGCAGGAGCCGGGACGGGCATTGCCGTCATCTCGAACGTCGATACAGAGACTGACACCATCATCCCCCCCTCCGACAAGCGTATGGTCTTTAATTCCGGCAATGAAATGTGGCACTCGGACAGTTCCTTTAAACGTGTGCCGGCCATCGCGTCGCTCCTCTCAGGACGTGAAGTGCCTCCGCAAGGTGGTGCGACAGAGTTCGCCAGCATGCGCGCGGCGTATGCCGACTTGCCTCCGGAACGGCAACAGGCGCTCGAAGATCTGGTAGCCATGCATGATTTTGCCTACTCACGCGGTCTGGTCGCCCCGAACTTGATCAGTGCCGAACAGCAACAGGAAACGCCTCCGGTGCCGCAGGCAGTGATACGGGCCAATCCGATGCACGGCCGGAAGAATTTTTATGCTGGTGCCCATGCCTCATATATTCGCGGGATGCCGGTGGAAGAAGGCCGCAAGCTGTTGCAAGACTTGACGGCATGTGCCACGCAGCCGCAGTATGTCTATGTGCACCAGTGGCGTCAGTACGATGTGGTGATGTGGGATAATCGCTGCTGCCTGCACCGCGGCCGTCCGTGGGACAAAGCACAGTATCGCCGTGTCATGCATCGAACGACCGTCGCAGGTGTGGGGCCAACCGCCGAGTAACAGGCCGGGCAGTTAGCCGGTACCGAGCAGTTGGAGCCGAAAGCGGTGTTTCGCCAAGCCGGCATCGAGCGGACGGCGAATTTTCGGCGGATCGGTCGGTTTGACTTTCAGCAAGATAAACGTTGGTCCTTGCATACTCCGCAAGAGCGCCGCTTCTTCGGCAATTTCAGTTTCTTGTGTTACCGTACGCACGGTGGGAATACCGGCGCCTGCCGCCATCGCTGCGAGGTCGACGCCAAGCGAGGTATGACTTTTCTGATAGCCCGTCTCGCCATAATGGCCGTTATCAACGCAGACGATGGACAGGTTGGGCGGATTCATAATCGAGACGGTGGCCAACGATCCGACGTTCATCAACAGCTCGCCGTCTCCGGTCAAGACCAGGACATGGCGTTCCGGCTGCGCCAATGCCAGCGCTAGCCCCATCGCTGTGGCGCCGCCCATAATGCCGGCACACGCGAAGTAATTGGCGCTGGGCTCACAGAGATGCGCCGCATCCTTTGCCGTTCCGGCCAGTCCGGCAATGATCAGGAAATCGTTCGGGTCCCCAAGCAGTTGGGGGATGACTTCACGGCGGTCAAGCTCACCGAGCGGGCTCATGGCCGGGGCTGTGCCGCCGGCGCGAAAGATACCATGTGACACTGCGTGTCTCCCTTGCTTCTCGCTAAAATGCCTTGGCGCCGAGTAAACGTTGCGTCAATAAGACTGCAACCGCTTGCCCGGCCTGAAAGACCATAGTGCAGGCTGACTGTATAGCCGCGGCCACCTCGTCCGGCTCCTCGACCCGCATGCAGACGAAACCGCAGGCTTCCAGGATCGGCTGGGTCGCCTGGCCCATGGGCATTTGCCAGGGATTGCCTTCACCAAAATCCCCCCGCATGCTAATGAGCAGCAGCATCGGGAACTGACCATTTTTGACGAGCGAAAACATGTTGGCACAGTTGCCAACACCGCTCGACTGCATCAGCACCACGCCGCGTGCGCCACCGAGATGGGCCCCCGCCAGCATGACCACACCTTCTTCTTCCGTCGTCAGCGGTACCGAGTGCACTTCCGGGTCTTCCAGCGAGCGATTGATCACCACCGTGTGCCCGGCATCCGGCACATACGAAAATTGCGTCACATCCCATTCACGCAGAATGCGATATACATCGTCCGTCCATACCGGCTGGTCGGCCATGTTTGCCTTTCCTCTCTCACAATACTGCTTCAATCAGAGTCGGGCCTTCGGTAGACAATCCACGCTGGATTTGTGCCGTCAAGCCTGCACAATCGTTCACCCGCGTCGCCGGCACACCCATGCCCTGCGCCATCGAGACCCAATCGAGGTCCGGGCGGTCGATATCCAACATATCCCGTGCTTTGTGGCCAGGGCTGCCCGCCCCCACGTTGTTGAATTCGCCTTTGAGAATCTGGTAAGTACGGTTGGCCCAGATCACCACGGTAATATCCAGGCCCTCACGCGCCATCGTCCATAGGGCTTGTACGGTGTACATACCACTGCCATCACCAACCAACGCTAGCACTTTGCGATCCGGACAAGCGATAGCCGCGCCAATAGCCACCGGCATACCATAGCCAATCGAACCGCCCATGTTCTGCAACCAATCATGCGGCGGCGCACCGGCGGTGAGGGGGTAGAAGCCCCGCCCCGTTGTTACCGACTCGTCGACCACAATGGCGTTTTCCGGAATCAGATTGCCGAGAACCGCGGCGATTTTCTCCGGATCAAGCGTCCCCGACGGCATCCCAGGTGTGAACGGCTGCTGCACCGGGGCGTCGGCCACCTTGGCGCCGACCATGTCGGCCAAGCGTTCCAGCGCGTCGACCGAGTCCTCGGCCAATGTCGTCAGCGGATGAAACGTACACCCTTCCTGCGTCAGGATGCTGGGCCGATCCGGATAGCCGAAGAACGCTACAGGCGCCTTAGCACCGACTAAAATCATCCGTTGCACATCTTTGAGCAATTGCACCGCCTGCGGCACCGGAAACGGCACGCGCTCGACCGGCACTCGACCAGCGCCGCGCTGCAAAACAGCATTGGAGCCTTGCGCCAAAATGCGTGCACCCGTTTTCTTGGCAATCGCACCGGCCAAGGCAAGCCCGCGTTCTTTCACCCCTTCGCCAGCGAGGAGCAACATGGTGCCCTCGCCCTGCGCCAGGACATCCGCGACAGCTTTCACCGCCGCTTCAGAAGTCTTGGCGCGGGTAGATATCGCTGGCACTGTGGCGACTTCGCCACCAAGGTTCCAGGCGGTATCGCCAGGGAGAATCAACGTGGCAATCTGACCCGGCGGCGTCGACGCCTGGGCAATCGCCTGCGCACCATCGACAGCCACGGCCTTGGAGTCGGTCGAGGTCTTTACCCAATGTGATACCGGTCGGGCGATACCCTCGATATCCGCGGTGAGCGGGGCGTCGTACTGAATGTGATGCGTCGCGTGCTCCCCAACAATATTGACGACCCCTGCACTCGCCTTCTTGGCATTATGCAAGTTGGCCAAGCCATTGCCGAGCCCCGGCCCCAAATGCAAGAGAGTTGCCGCCGGGCTGCCGGCCATGCGCCAATAGCCATCCGCAGCTCCCGTTACCACGCCTTCGAACAATGCCAGGACGCAGCGCATGCCGTCGACTTTATCGAGTGCGGCCACGAAGTGCATTTCGGACGTTCCCGGATTGGTGAAGCAGACGTTCACCCCGCCGCCAACCAACGTACGAACGAGACTCTCTGCACCGTTCATCATAATGATCTCTTCCTTCTGGCAGCGCGCCATGCGTGCATGCTCTTGACCTGACTTCCCTCTATGAAGCGGGGGCATTGTAGGCAAAACACCGGAGGAACACAATAGGGGTAAGGTAACGAGAGAGCATCGCCGTTGTCGTTTTGGGTTCATCTATGGCGACATCTGTCGCGCTATCTGTGGTATGTTTGCTATCCAATGACAACGCCCAGTACAAGCGTAGCGCCCCCAATGACCTGTTACTCGCAAGACTCACGCGAAGGAGACGATAATGGCTGATATGCAATTCGGCTTGATGATGCGGGGACAGTTTCCCGCCACGGACGATATCCAACAACGGTTTCACGAGCTGATGGAACAAGCACGATTGGCGAATCGCCTCGGCTTCTCTTGTGTGACCAACGGTATGCATTACAGCAGTGCGCCGTTTCAGGACTTTCAGCAAATGCCGTTTCTGTCACGTGTGATGGCGGAAGCACCGGACCTACGGCTGAATTTCGGCTTGATCCTATTGTCATTACATAAGCCATTGGATATTGCCGAGCAGATTGCCACCGTCGATGTCATGAGTGGCGGTAAAGTGATTTTCGGCATCGGGTTGGGATACCGTGACGTCGAATTTCTCGCCTTTGGCACCAGTGCCAAGGAGCGTGTGCAGCGCTTCGAAGAAAATTTACTGGCTATCAAGCGGCTCTGGACCGAGGATAGTGTGGATATGGTCGGCTCCCATTTTGAGCTCCGGGGCGCTTCTGCAGCCACCAAGCCCGTGCAACAACCGCACCCGCCGATCTGGATCGGTGCCAATGCCGATCCGGCGATCCGCCGCGCGGCGCGTTTGGGCGACTGCTGGTACGTCAATCCGCACAACCGTATCAACACCATTGTGCGACAAACCGAGGTGTATAAACGTGCTTTGGACGAGTGTAATAAACCCTTTCCGGCCGAATTCCCGGCACGACGTGAAGTCTTTGTGGCGTCGTCGCGTGACGAAGCCATGCGACTCTGCCGGCCGTTCCTGGCTGAGAAATACAAAGCCTACGATCAATGGGGGCAAGGTAAGGTCATGCCTGAGGGCGACAACGACCTCGGACTTGATTTTGACGATTTGCTCCGCGACCGCTTTCTCGTTGGCTCTCCGGATGAAGTGGCCGAGCAGATGCTGAAGCTCAATCAGGCTACAGGTATCAATCACCTGGTGATGAGTGTGCAATGGCCGGGCATGCCGCAAAGTATGGTGCTCGACGTGTTGCACATGCTGGCTGAAGAGGTCTTTCCCAAAGTGCACCAGGGTTAAGTATTCTCACAGCGCCTACCTACACTGTAGGCGCTTCCATGACTCCCCTACTCTTTTCCTACCTTGACAGCTTCTATGTTTGGGAATATATTCCCAAACATGAGCGAAAATGCTACAAATCAGGATACAAATCACCTCATTTCAGCCGCCGTCTTACGGCTGCTCCGTCCCTTAGTACGCATACTCCTGCGTAACGGCATGCCGTATGGGGCATTCGCGGATCTGGCGAAACGGGTTTTCGTCGAGGTTGCTGCCAGTGAACATAGTATCCCGGGGCGCAAACCCTCCGTCTCGCGTACGGCAATTATTACCGGCTTATCACGCAAAGAAGTGCAGCGCATGCAACAACTTCCCCTCGCTGATGATACGGAGGCCATTGCGCAATACAATCGCGCCGCACGGGTCCTAAGCGGCTGGGGACGCGATGCGCAATACTTGGATACGCACGGCCAGCCTGTACCCCTCCCCATCGACGGCCCGGCTCCGAGTTTTGCGACGTTGGTGCGGCAGTTCAGTGGGGATGTTCCCGCCCGGGCTATTCTGGATGAATTACTACGCGTCGGCGCCATGACACGGGAGCCCGACGGCCACGTCCGGCTCGTTACCCACGCCTATGTCCCGCAAACAGGAGAGACGGAAAAGCTCAACATTTTAGGCACGGATGTTCAGGAGTTGATTGCTACCATCGATCACAACCTCACCTGTGCTCCGGGCGAAGCCTACCTCCAACGCAAAGTGTCGTATGATAACTTGCCGGTCGACGTCCTGGCTGCCCTGCGCCTTCTGGCGGCAGATCACGGCCAGGAGCTCTTGGAGTATCTTGATCGATGGATGGCGGAGCGAGACCGTGATACCTCCCCCTCCGTCGCCGGTACCGGCCGCGCACGGGCCAGTATCGGTATGTATTACGCAGAAGAGATTCTCAGTGAGGACATGACATCATGATCACCCAGTGGTTGCGGTATGGGGTGTTGCTGTTGCTGGCAATGTGGCTCAGTGGCGGGTGCGGTGGCAGTGGGAACGACAGCGCTGACGACAGTGGCGGTATTGGAGGTACGGGCACGGTTGAAGACACGGAAGTGAGTGTTGGTCGTATTACCGCGTTTGGCAGTATCGAGGTCACCGAAATCTTCTTCGATATTACAGAGGCGACTCTCACGGCTGACGGCGAAACGATCGCCGAATCCGGACTAGGCCTCGGCGATATCGTCCGGGTCTTCGGGAGCATCAATGCCGATGGCCGGACCGGCACCGCAACGGCCGTCATCGCCAACGACGAAATCGAAGGCCCGGTGACCGACGTGACCCGGGCTGCAGAGGGTATCATCGCCGTCCTGGGGCAGACCATCCGGGTCAATCAGACACTCGATACCATCTTCGATGACTTCAATGCACTCACGGATTTGGCACCGGGCAATGTAGTCGAGGTGCACGGCTTCGTCGATCCGGACACTGGCGATATTTTCGCCACCCGCATCGAATTGAAAGCCAATGCTGTCACGCCGGATGTCACCCCCATTGAGATCAAAGGGCGTATCGCGAGCTTTAATGGCATGGACGAATTTCGGCTGCGGAGTTTGACAGTGCTCCTCACAGCGGCCACTGAAGTCGAAGTTGCCGGAGGTCTCGCCAATGGGGTGTTCGTCGAAGTGAAAGGCGCTTTGAATGCCGCCTTGGATAACTTGGTCGCCGTCAAAGTCGAAGATGCGGACGGCCCTCCCTTTAGCAATACCCGACCTGGTGTCGAGGTCAAAATCGAGGGGCCCATCAGCGCCTTCAACAGTCTGGAAGATTTTCGCGTGCGTAACATCCGGGTGAATGCACAAAACGCCAAGATTGAAGACGGCGCTGCTATCGACCTAGCCAACGGCGTGCCGGTAGAAGTGAAAGGATCGTTCAATGCCGACGGTATGCTGCTTGCCACGGAAGTGGAAATCGAGCAGTTTGATACCTCAGCGCTGGATTTCGACTGTGAAAGTAAGGACGACAACGATGATGATGACGCCGATGACGCCGATGACGCCGATGACGCCAGATGACAACGATGACGCCGAAGAAATCAGTTGTGTCGCACTCTTCGATCGCCTGAACGCTAGTCCTTATCTCATTGACGACTCGCGGCAGTACTCACTGGCCTCCCACCATCCAGCTTGCAACCAAGGAGGAGCATGAGTGTTCAAGAGATAAAAAATAACGGCGAGCATACAAAAAGCGGGCGAGGGACACTCCATCATATCATCCCTTCGCCCGCTTTCTTTCTGCGTTGTTGTTTTGAGCCACCGTCCAGGCTCGCTCGGAAAACTACCCCAGCATCTCCCCATACATCATGGTAGCGAGCAGCAGCACCAGTGCTTCATTCACCTCGTTCGTTGCACTGAGCACATCCCCCGTGATCCCCCCTAAGCGTTTGCGGAAATAGTGTTGATATCCCACAGTCGCCAGACTCACCAAGAGGCCGATCAACATGCCCGGTGTCTGCCCGCAGACAAGGACGACGAGCAACGTAAAGAGCAACGCCGTACGAAAATGATCCTGCCGCACGCCACGGACAAACGGTTCGCCTAAACCGCCGGTCACACTCGCATAGGGGGAGAAACACGCCAGTTGGGCCATCGAATACCGACTGAGCGTCGTCATCAGAATAAGGGTGAGAAGCATGGCATCAAACGGAATCGTGCGCAGACACGCATACTTGAGCAAAAAGAAGAGCATCACACTGACTGCTGCCGTAGGGCTAACGTGCGACTCTTTGAAGATCGTCAGCGTTTCCTCACGATGCGAGCTTCCATTCAGCCCATTGACCGTTTTGGCCAATCCCTCAACGTGGAGACCGCCGGTCATCAACGTGCAGCCACCAAGGAGGAGCGCGGCCACGACCGCTGGCACAAAGAGAGCGCTCAGCAGAAGGTACAAGACCCACAGAGACAGGCCAATAAGCAACCCTGCAATAGGGTAATACGCCATCGAATGACCCAACGCCTCAGGCGTCCATGTATCACTAGCACGCAAGGGATAAACGGTCAGAAATCCTAACGCCCGCCGTAATCCGTTCACGATGACATCTACTCCACAAGAACTGAACCAATGATCGCCCCCGGGCCCGCAAGGTACAGGGGGCGTCTGCACTGCATTCGTGCATGATAAAAGACCGTTAGGATTCTGTCCAGCAAAAATCAAAAGGGTCAGACTCGTTTGATTTCTGGCTTAACTTTTCGCCAACACTATGCTATGAGTGATTTTGCTAAGAAATGACAGCGCACCTGAGACATGCAGAGGAGAATACTGTGCCAGGCAAAGTCGGATTCATCGGGCTAGGGCATATGGGTGGGCCGATGGCCATGAACCTCTTGAAACACGACTTTGCCGTTGTCGTGTATGACACCGATCCGGCCAAAGTTGCGCCGTTACAAGCCCAAGGGGCCGTCAGCGCTGCTTCGCCGGCGGAAGTGGCCGGCGCGGTGGAACGCACCATCAGTATGGTGGCGACGACAGCACAGGCAGAGGAAGTCATCGCCGGCGGCAACGGCGTTATCCGCGGGGCCTCGTCAGGCCATGTGGTGCTCTCCATGAGTACCATCGATCCGTTTGCCGCCCAACGTCTCCAGAAGCAACTTGCCGGGCAGGGGATTGCCATGCTCGATGCACCGGTAAGTGGCGGTACGGTTCGGGCGACGTCGGGAGAATTGTCCATCATGGTCGGTGGGGATCGCGCCGTCTTCGACGCCTGCCAGGACGTGTTTAACGCCATGGGCACCAATATTTTCTATATTGGTCCGAGCGGGCAAGGGCTGGCGATGAAACTCGTCAATAACATGTTGGTGCAAGTCCATCTGGCAGCTATTTGTGAAGCCTTAGTGATGGGCGTCAAAGCCGGACTCGATCCCCAACGCATCTACGATGTTGTACGTGTGAGCACCGGCAATAGCTACGGGTTCGAAACCCGCGTCCCCAAGATTTTAGCAGGCGATTTTACGCCGGGAGGCATGGTCGACATTTCCTACAAAGACCAGGAGCTCGAAACCGCCTTCGCCAAGCAGCTTGGGGTGCCGATTTTCCTGGCCAATATCTCGCAGCAGATCTTTCAAATGGCCCGGGCCGCAGGCCTGAACACCGAGGATCATACCGCCATTATCAAAGTCTTGGAACAGATGGCCGGCGTTGAAGTCCGCGCCCAATAACACGGGAGGCTCTGTGGAGTGCCCCATGATCATCCGACTACCGTCCTTTGTCCTCGTCGTCTTGTGTGGGATGCTGAGTTACTCAGCGCTTGCGGCTGACAATGCCACGCTGGAAGAGCGTCTCCAGGCGATGGAAAAACGGCTGCAAACGCTCGAACGCCAACAGCAGCAGCTCCGACGGCATATGGAAACGTATCTCAACCTGAACCTTGGGCTTGCTCCTGCGTCGACAGAGGACGAGAACCGGATGTATATCGGCAAGGAGCTTGGTGTAGTCGCCGAACATTTCAGCCTGACCTTGGGGCACATCGAACGTGACCCACTGCGGCATAGGCTCAACATCGCGGTAGTCATCACCAATACGGACACCCGGACACGTTACCTCTGGCTGCCCAAAACGTTTCGGCAGTCGACCAGCATGACCGATCAAGACGGCACACGTTACACCATCCGAAATATCGATGGACTCTCCGCCAGGCGCCAGCCTATCCAACCACGTGTCAGCCGAGTGGCACTGTTCACGTTTCCACTTGCCAAGGGGCTCCGCTCCGGGCGCATTGAAAGCCTGTGGTATACCCCAAAACACTTCGAGGTGGTTATTCCCTTCATGCTACCAGAGGCGCTGCCAAACACGCAGTAACATCCGCGCCCGCACGTATCAGCCCTCATTGCAATACGCCGCCAGAAAACGGGCGGTGTGCGAGAGATCAGGGTGGGCAATAAAATGGTCCGGTGACCCAGCCGCGACGACTTCCCCGCCAGCTTCTCCACCTTCGGGACCGAGATCGAGGACGTAGTCGGCCTGGCGAACGACTTCCAGATTGTGCTCGATGACGATCACCGTATTGCCCTGATCCACCAGCGATTGCAGCACATGCAACAGTTTGGCGATATCGGCCAGGTGCAGACCTGTCGTCGGTTCATCGAGAAGATACAAGGTGTTCGCCTGCGACGAACGGCTCAATTCGTAGGCGAGCTTGATACGCTGGGCCTCACCGCCGGAGAGCGTATTGCTCGGCTGTCCTAAGGTGAGATACCCCAGCCCGGCGTCTTCGAGAATCTGCAGCGGACGCTTAATACTCGCCACACCGTCGAAAAATTCCAGCGCTTCCGAGACCGTCAGCGCCAGAATCGCGGCAGCATGTTTGCCATTGTAGGTGATCTCCAGGGTCTCGTCGGTGTACCGCTTCCCGGCACATGTTTCACATGGAACATAGACGTCCGGTAGGAAGTTCATCTCGACTTTGCGCTGTCCTTGCCCGGAGCACGTTTCACAGCGGCCGCCTTTGACATTGAAGGAAAAACGGCCGGGAGCATAGCCACGCATACGGGCTTCCGGTGTCTGTGCCAACAGGCGGCGGATGTCGTCGTAGAACCCGACGTAGGTAGCTGGATTCGAACGCGGCGTCTTGCCGATGGGCGTGTGATCGACTTCCAGCACACGTCGGATGGTGTCAGTGCCTTCTAAACGTTTATAGGTTCCGACGCGGCCGTTGTAGCCCGTCAGGCGTTTACGTAGCGCGTTGTAGAGGATATGTTTCACCAAGGTGCTTTTGCCGGAGCCGGAGACGCCAGTGACGGCAATAAAGGTATTGAGCGGAAAACGCGCGTTGACACCTTTTAGATTATGTTCCCGCGCTCCACGCAGCGTCAGCCAGGTGCCGCCCTTGAGGGGACGTTTCGGGCCAACCGGGGTATGCCGCCAGCCGTTGCGGAGATAGCGACCGGTGATGGAGTCGGCATGCTGTGCCAATTGCTGCGGCGTACCCATCGCCACGACCTCGCCTCCGTGCCTACCGGCTCCGGGTCCCAGGTCAATAATATAGTCCGCCCGCAGCATGGTCTCTTCGTCGTGCTCGACCACGACAATACTGTTGCCCTGCTCGCGCAAGCGCGACAGCGTGCCAAGCAGTCGGGCGTTATCGCGCGGATGCAAGCCGATCGTCGGTTCGTCGAGGACATAACACACGCCACGCAGATTGGAGCCAAGCTGGGCTGCCAGCCGAAGCCGTTGGGCCTCGCCACCTGACAGCGTATCGCTACGCCGATCGAGCGACAAATAGCCCAAACCGACTTCCTGCATACATTGCAGGCGCGCCAGAATCTCTTTCATCACGGGTGCCGCTATCGTGTGTTCGCGCGCCGGCAATTCCCACTCGCGCAGCGCAGCCAGAGCCGCATCGACCGAGAGCGCCACAATGTCGGCGATGGAGGCCCCGGCAATCCGCACGGCTCGCGCTTGGGGCTGCAAGCGGGTGCCATGGCACGCCGCACATGGTACTTCGTTCATGAATTGTTCGAGATACCGCTTCACGTGCTCCCGCGAACTGTGCTCGGAGAGTCTCTTACAATGTGGGATCACACCTTCAAATGTTTCCTTACGCCCACCGCTGCCGTGCAACAGCGCCTGCACGTGTGTGCTCCGCAAAGATTTGAACGGTTTATCGAGATCAAGACCAAGAACGTCTGCGGCATGCGACAGCATCTGTTGGCGATGACGTTTTTTGAACGGACCACCGTTATACACCGCCAGCGCGCCTTGCCGGAGCGACAGGTGCGGCTCCGGCACCAGCACGTCCAGGTCGAAGTCGAAGGTTCGCCCCATGCCGTTGCATGCCGGACACGCGCCATGTCGGCTGTTGAAGGAAAACAGCCGGGGATCGAGTTCGGCAAAACTCAAGTGACAACGCGGGCAAAAAAAGCGCAGACTATACAAATGCTCATCGTGATCCGGCGTCAGTACCGAGCACGCCCCTTGACCAAGTTCGAGGGCACGTTCCAGCATGGCGCGCACACTTTGGTGTCGCCGACGTGTAATACGGGTCGTGCCAATGACGAAATCGATGTCGTGTTCCCGGTACCGATTCAACGCCGGGCGCTCGGCCACAGCAATGATCTCTCCATCGACCCGCGCGTGCGTCAATCCGGCTTTCCCTGCCTGCGTAAATACCTCTTTATGAAACCCCTTGCGGCCACGAATCACCGGCGACACCATGGTGACCTCGGTGCCCTGATACGTACTCAACAGGTGTCCCAAAATCTGTTCAGCGGTCTGTGAGGTAATGCGTAGGCCGCAGCCCGGACAATGCTGCACCCCGATCTTGGCATACAGCAAACGCAGATAGTGAAAAACTTCCGTCACCGTCGACACCGTCGACTTGCCCCCGCCGCGGGTAACACGTTGCTCGATCGCTACGGTCGGCGGCACGCCGCGGATGATATCCACCTCCGGCTTGCTGAACGGTTGCAAAAACTGCCGCACGTAGGCCGACAAGCTTTCCATATAGCGGCGTTGGCCCTCGGCAAAGACGATGTCGAAGGCCAGAGTGGATTTACCCGAGCCGCTCAAACCCGTGACCACGACAAATTGATCCCGCGGGATGCGCACCTCGAGATTTTTCAAATTGTGTTGCCGGGCGCCGCTAATAGCAATAGCATTGTTCTGCGGCGTTTCCGGTGCGGACTGCGGCTGAGGATGTACCAGCCGATACACTTCCGTGGGCTCGTCGTATAGGTACTGCCGTACAAACTGACCGGTATACGACGCCGTGCACTGACTCACCTGCTCTGGGGTGCCATATACCACCAGATTGCCGCCGCCCTCGCCACCTTCCGGGCCCAGATCGATGAGGTAATCGGCACATTTGATGACCTCGAGGTTGTGCTCGATCACCACCAGCGAGTGCCCTTGCTCCAACAATCGGGTGAACGCTCCCAATAACTTGCGAATATCCTCGAAATGCAAGCCGGTCGTGGGCTCGTCGAAAATCAGCAAGCGTTCGCCCTCCGCGTCCATCGTCATGTGCGACGCGAGCTTCAGTCGTTGCGACTCCCCTCCCGACAGGGTGTTGAGCGGTTGGCCTAGCCGGATGTAATCAAGCCCGACTTCCTCCAGCGGCCGCAGGGCTTCGGTAATCGCAGGGACATGGCTGAAAAAATCCAGCGCCTCCGCCACGGTAAGTTGCAGCACGTCGGCAATGGTTTTGCCATTGTAGTATATCTCCAGGACTTCCGGCCGAAAGCGAGCACTGTCGCACTCCGGGCAGATGACGAAAATATCGGAGAGAAACTGCATCTCGACTTTTTCAAAGCCGCTACCCTGACAACTCTCACAACGCCCGCCAACGGCATTGAACGAGAACGTACTTGCCGTAAAATCCTGCGCTTGCGCCGCGTCAGTCGCGGCAAAAAGCCGCCGAATCTGGTCGTACGCTTTCACATATGTCACCGGATTCGCCCGTGGTGTGCGGCCAATAGGCGATTGATCGACCATTACCACCTCACGCACGAGATCGCCACCGTGGATAGATCGACACGTTCCCGGCGTGCCGACGGCAATCCCCCGGGCTTTTTGCAAACCGTTGTATAGCACCTCGTGTACCAAAGTGCTCTTGCCCGAGCCGGATACGCCGGTGACGCAGACGAGCAGGCCGAGCGGGATGGTGACATCGATATCTTGTAAGTTGTTCTGCGTCGCACCCTTGATAGTGATAGCCCGACTCTTGCGCGGCTTTCGCCGCCGCGCCGGTACGGCGATGGTGCGTACGCCGGCCAGATATTGCCCTGTTAGCGACTCCTGCTCATCCAGGATGCCGCCCGGCGAACCAAAATACACCACCTGCCCTCCACGCTCGCCCGCTCCGGGTCCGAGGTCGAGGATCCGGTCGCTTTCGCGAATAATTTCCGGATCGTGCTCCACTACCACTATTGTGTTGTGGTTCTTTTTCAGGTTGTGCAGGATACGCACCAAGCGTCGACTATCCCGCGGGTGCAAGCCGATACTCGGCTCGTCCAGAATATAGAGCGTGTTGACCAACGACGAACCAATGGCAGTCGTCAGATTAACTCGTTGTACCTCGCCCCCGGACAGCGTACGGGATTGACGATCCAGCGTCAGATATTCCAGCCCGACTTCCACCAAGTACTTCAGGCGACTGCACAGCTCACCCAGCAGCAAATCCATCGCGCGATCACCCTGATGCGCCTCCGCCAGCCGTTGAGCAAAGGCATACACCGCGCCGACGGGCATGGCGTAGATCTCCGCAATCGTCTTGCCTTGGATGCGGGTCAGCAACGCTTCGGCCTTCAAGCGACTGCCGTGACAGGAAGCACAGGTGATATAACTGCGGTATTTAGCCAGGAAAATACGCACGTACATGCGGTAGGTCTTGGTTTCGAGCCACCGAAACCAGCCGCGAATGCCGGAGAACCCCCGCTTACCGTCAATGATCGCGCTTTTGTGCGCGACGCTCAGCCGAGCGAACGGCACGTCGACAGGAATGTCTTGGCGAGAGCAGAATTCCAGTAGCGTACGGCGCTCGCGGCGGGTCGCGGGTGTGCTCCAGGCTTTGACGGCATTATCCTTCAGACTCTTGCGTGGATCGGGGATGATCAGATCGAGGTCGATGTCAATTGTCCGCCCGAATCCCTGGCATTCGTCGCACGCCCCGAGAGGGCTGTTGAAGGAAAAGAGATTTGGAGACGGATCGCGATAGGTAAGGTTACAATCCGGGCAATGCAAGTGCTGGCTGAATTTTACTTGCCGCCCGTCGGGCAACCGGACAATCATCAGGCCCTGCCCGAAGCGCAAGGCCTGTTCGAGCGAGTCGATGAGTCGGGCCCGACGCTCGGGTTCGACGGCGACGCGATCGACCACCACTTCGACATCACCTGCATCGAGCGCCGGCGGCGGCTCGGCGTCTATCCTCACGGGCTTGTCATCGACAAGCACACGTGTAAACCCTAGCCGTTGCAAATCACGCCGCATGTCCTCCGCCGACTGTTGCGTTGTGGGGGCGTAGCGAAAGCTCAGCAGCACTGTCTTGCCGGTACAGTCGTGCAGCAACGACGCCACAATATCCTGCGCGTTACTCCGCGCCACGGGTCGGTCGCATTGGGCACAGTGCAGCTGCCCGATTTTGGCAAACAGTAGCCGAAAGTGGTCCGTCAGCTCCGTCATCGTGCCGACCGTCGAACGCGAATTTTTCACCGGGTTACTCTGGTCGATCGCAATTGCCGGTGGAATACCTTCAATGCGTTCGACCTGGGGCTTGTCCATGCGATCGAGGAATTGCCGGGCATAGGCGGAAAAACTCTCCACGTAACGGCGTTGCCCCTCGGCATATAGCGTATCGAACGCCAAGCTGGATTTGCCCGAGCCACTGACGCCGGTAATGACGATGAGTTCTTGCAGTGGCAGATCGAGCGAGAGGTGTTGCAGATTATTCTGGTGCGCGTCGATGACACGAATAACCTCAGCAGACATAGGCAAGGCCTCAATATGCGCAATGACGGTGCACGCGATGCGTACACCTCAATTTTGGTAGATACCGACTGATTGTTGGTGAAGCGTGTAGGATTGATGTGGGACGAGTTCATCGTAGCGGAAGCCACGCGGAAACTCAATGGCTAAGAAATCAAACGAGTCTGACCCCTGAGGTATCCCCAGAAATGGTTCATTCATTTCAATAAGTTAGGGTAAATCCAGATTTATCAGGGGACATGCATGGCATGTTACAATCTGCTCATCGAAAGTCAATCAATGAAGAGATCGTATCATGCATGCAAAACGAGTATTACACTATCTCTTGACCGATGTCTGCCATGGGATGCATGCGGCACGGCGTCAGGCCATAGCTGTGGGTGTGGTCACCGCCCTGCGGGGCACATGCTTGACGGTCACCGCTCTGGGCCGATCGATCGAGAGCACCGCGAAAGAGAAGCACTGCATCAAACGCGCCGATCGGCTACTGGCGAATCACGATGTGCCTACGGAAAGCTTTGGAGCATACGTGGCCTTGGGGCATCGGCTCATTGGTGGCACGACACGGGCCCTCATCGTGGTAGATTGGTCAGACCTGGATGCCACGAAGACCCACGTTTTGTTGCGGGCCGCCGTGCCGGTGGGTGGCCGAGTGTTGACGGTCTACGAGGAGGGACACACGGGGGCGACGAAGGCAAAGCCCACGACCTATCGAATGTTTGTGGAGCGCTGGCGCCGGGTGTGACCGCCAGAGTGCTGCCCGGTTGTCATCACCGATGCGGGTTTTCAGACGCCATGGTTCACGCGGGCCGAGGGCTATGGCTGGGACTGGGGTTGACGGGTCCACTATCGGCATGATGTCCAACGAGAACAGGATGAGTCGTGGATGGCGTGTACGTCACGTTCCCCCCAGGCAACCCGAACGCCAAAGGCCCTTGGGCGGGTGTCCGTAACCCCGTCCAATCCGCTTGCCTGCTAGTTGGTACGGTACAAGGCGCCGCGCACAGGCCGAGTCAAACGGACGCGCTTGGGCCAGCGACCCGCTCCAAGCAGAGCCAGCAACACGCCGCACGCGCTCGAGAACCATGGCTGTTGGCCCCGTCGTTGCCGGTGAGTGCCCACAACGTGCCCACAAGATCGTCAAGCTCTCTGCGACTCGGAGGCAAATCGCAGAGGCGTGTCGGGACCTGCAAAGCAGCCGCTTTGGATTGCGTCTCGCATACAGGGGATTCCGTCAGCGCAAACGCTTGCAGGTCTTACTATTGATGATTGCGGCGCTGGTGGTGCTTAGGTGTTACGAATCGTTGCTGTGTATGGTATCTGGCTGCGCAAGAAACTCCTCTTGAGCTTCAGCGTGTTGAGAAAAGGTGCGGGATGGTCCCTGCATCGCACTGGCGCAGCGGTTCGGGCGCCCATCTTCTGTCGTCGATGCCATAATGGGCAACCGCACCGTGAAGGTTGTCCCAATCCCCTTCGTGCTGTCTACACTGATTGTACCGCCGTGAGCCAGCACGACCCGACGTGCAATGGCGAGGCTCAGACACTGTCCTTGGGTGTGGTGCTTGATATCCGCCTCGACAAACTCCTCGAACACATAGGGAAGGAAGTCCGCATCAATGCCTTCGCCCTGATCGCTCACCGTCACGAAAAAGTGTGTGTCTTCATGCATCACCGCGACCACAACACGGCTATCGGGCCGACTGAACCGGACTGCGTTCTCGAGCATCGCTTCAACTATCCCTCGTATTTGTTCCCAATCGAGCACAGTGCATGCTGTTTCGGGAAGTTCTTGATCGATCTGCACGTTATGCGCCGATGCATAGGGGACGATGGTCTGGGCGGCAGCACGGACCACGTCACACAGGTCTGCTGGGGCGAATTGGAAGTTCCAAGTACCGGAGCGCATGGTGCTCAGGGTGATGACCTTGTCAAAAAAACGCTGCAAGCGTGTCGCGCTTTGATACACCATGTCACCTAACATCATTCGTTCCTCGGTATCCATGGCGTCTTCTGCTGCCAGCAGTTGGGCCGGCACGATGATGCCGTTCAGCGGTGTCCGCGTTTCGTGTTCGAGGAGGGAGAGCACGTCCGATTTGAGCTGCTCGAGTTCTTCGACCGACTTGAGCCGGAGATAGACGCGCACTTTGGCCCGGAGTTCTTCTTTGTCAAAGGGCTTGGTAATATAGTCGTCTGCACCAACCTCGTACCCTTCCAAACGCTCGGAAGCCATTGCTTTGGCGGATACCATAATGATTTTGGTGAAGCGCAGGGAGGGGATCGCACGTATCAGTCGGCAGGTTTCGTAGCCGTTGATGCCTGGCATCATAATGTCGAGTAGGATGAGATCAGGTTGAAAGTCAGGAGCAATGTCTAGTCCTTCCTCACCGGAAGCAGCTATCGCCAGATGGTAGTCGTCTTGCAGCATCTTCTGGAAGATTTCGACATTGGTGGGGTGATCATCCACGATCAGGATTTTGCTCTGTTTTTGCATCCTCGAGTTCCTCTCCGTTCACTCATGCCATAACGCGACACACGGCGTATGCGGGGTTCGGCTACATCGCATCGCTCTCTATATCCTCACCAATGTCAACATCCTGTGCGGCAACTCCTGTTGTGTCCTGCCACGGCAGCGGCAGCTCAAATGAGAACACCGCCCCACCCTCCGGCACGTTTTCTGCCCAGATGCGACCCTGGTGAGCCGTGATGATCTCGTGGCAGATCGATAGCCCCAGCCCGGTGCCACCGGCGCCGGTTCTCGTTATGCTCGACTGGACAAATTTATCGAAGACCGCGAGCAGTTCCTCTTCCGGGATGCCCATGCCCTGGTCTTGCACCATGACAACGAAGGACCACTCTCTTCGATGTAGGCTGAGCTGGATGGTCCCACCCTCTGGCGAGAACTTGATGGCGTTGCTGAGCAGATTCCGAATCACTTGCATGATTTTCCCCGGGTCGGTGATGACTTGAGTGGGGTAATCGGGGGGGAAGTAATGGAGTGTGAGATTGCGTTCAGAGAGTAGCAAGCTCCACTCATCTGCTGTAGTTGCGAGGAGTTCGCTGAGATCTGCTGGCTGAAATTCAAAGGTCATCATGCCCGACTCCAGCTTGGCCAGGTCGAGTAGGTCGTTGAGCAGCGTGAGGAGGACCTTGCCGTTTTCGTCAATCTTTTCGAAGTTGTAGCGTAGTTGCTCTGGGGTGGCGGTATCGACCTCCTGAAGACCAAAATCGGCGAAACAGAGGATACCGTGCAGTGGCGTCCGCAGTTCGTGGGACATATTGGCCAGAAACTCACTTTTGGCACAGTTGGCAGCTTCTGCAGCCTCTTTTGCTTCCTGGAGTTCTACCGTGCGCTCGTGCACGGTCTGTTCAAGGAGTTCGTTGTGTTGTCGGATCACCGCCTCGGCTTTTTTGTGTTCGGTCATGTCGCGGGCGACCCAAATGGCCATGTTCTCTGCCTCCACGCGCGTCGCACTCACCGTTAAGTCTATGGGGAAAGTGGTGCCGTCGTAGCGTTGGCCGATAACTTCACGCCTGAGTGCCATACCCTTTGTGCCCCCAGTTTCTTGTTGGAAGCGGACACAGCGGTTGACCTCACTGCTGCAGGTTTCCGACACGAGACAGCGGATAGGTTGCCCGATGAGCTCACCCTGGGCATAGCCGAACATTCGCTCAGTTGCAGGATTACACGAAGCGATGATGCCATCGTCCTTGGTCGTAACAATCCCATCCACCACATTGTCCAGGACGGCTCGTCCATGCGCTTCACTTCGCCGCAGGGCTACTTCGGCCCGTTTGCGTGACACCTGGGCATGAATACGGGCCAAAGCTACGGGATAGTCAATCGGCTTCGTCACGTAGTCGTTCGCTCCCAACGACAAGGCCATAACAACATCTTCGCTGTCGCTTTTGG